>OOBK01000005.1_pt1 | contig 213992 bp, 198 predicted proteins | sample 1671541 | NCBI WGS metagenome assembly OOBK01 (sample SAMN06348167, study PRJEB24527) | human gut metagenome | biome: human gut; feature: ankylosing spondylitis patient; material: feces | host: Homo sapiens | place: China | collected 2015-10 | reverse complement strand
TTATCTTCTCCGTGCCCTCCTGATTAGCGATTAGGAAGTATTTTGACAGAGAGGGGGTCTTCGGTTCAGAAGTGAACCCATACGGCTCAAAATGCTCGACATCATCCCGGAGGTCTCCCGCCATTGTCTCGGCCTGAATAGTTCGCATCTTCTTCCTCCCGGCCGATCCTGTCAGGCGTCCTCTGACTATCAAATTCCAAATAGCGTCTTTAATATCATCAAGCATTACTTTCCCGTCCATGCGGCATCAGCTACCGTCGCCTTCACATAATTCCTGCTGCTACCAGTTTTTGCCGCCGCTTTCTTCGTGGCTTTCTTTGCCATCGCCTCATCAGGAGATTCATTCATCATGACGAAAGCTTCAGGCGGCATCAGCGTCAGCTGGGTTTTGGATCCTCCGGAATCTTTCGTAAAGCTGACCTCTGTAATCAAATACTGAGCATCAACCCCCAAAATAGAATCTTTAACCCGGCAGAGCCGATTAACCTTCCACAGGCTGCCGTCGCTTTGCCGCCACCCCTGCACGGTGTAGTGCAAAGCCTGAGCCTGCCCGCGACGGTACTCGGCCAAAAGAACCGACCTTTGCTGGAGATCCGCGGCCGTGGGAGACCCACTTAGCTTCTCTACGTAATACCGGGGGCGCTGTACCTGACTATCCTCCGTGTACCTGAACGCTCCATTCGCGGAAACCGGATGAGTGCTCCCCGAGTTGGACTGCTGCCCCACCACATAGTAACGGCTGAACAGTTTTGAAGAATCAAATGTCTGGTCCCCGGATAAGACGTTTTTCCCTAACTCCAGAGAGTCAGCGGTGCGCCCGCCACCGCCGGGACTCGCCATTACCAAATCGCCGCTTTCATTATCCGTGATGACGAGGGTATGCTTCTTCACCACGCCATCCAAAATCTTTTTTATGGAATCTGTGGCGGCAATAGCCACCGACGCTTTTGGGTCTTTCCCTGCCTTCTGACGGGCTACCGACACTCCATACGGTTTTGCCAATAGCTGGAGCGTCTGCGACACTGTCAGATTCGTGAATTGCTTAACGCTCTTAACCGCCATATATCCTTCGGCAAGATCAACGGTTTTACTCGCCCCTTCTATGGACAGTTCGATACCTTTTTCTGAATACGAGAAATTTGTCTTGGTTACGTATCCGGTCAAAACCAGGTCATCATCAATCTTTACCCGCACCAGATCGCCGATCTTAATTCCTATCCCAGTCCCCGCTGACTCACGGGTAAAACCCACTCTGAACACTCTCGCGTAGCTCAGCAGCTTTGAAGATATGCTGACAAGCTGCCACGCGCGGTATTCTTTACCACCAATCAGAAGTTTTACGACCGTTTGTTCCATAATAAAAAAGCGCCCTGTTCCCAGAGCGCTTAATCCCCCTCCTTAACTACCGTCTCATCGGCACCCCGATTCATTGCATATGTAGGTGCGCCCATTCCTGGTGTCTTCCCAAACCTCCCCAAGACCATTCCTTCCGACCCTTCTCATGTCAAGGAATGAAGGTGGTGTTTCCTTTTGGATAGGCTCCATCAACCTGACGGTTCCCCCCTTCCCTGCCCTAAATACATATCCGCTAGGGGAAACATAAACCCCGTTTTTATCAAACTTCCCTTTTCTGGAAGCAGCAGTAGCTTCTCCATGCAGGGGCTTATCCGGCGACGAAATGGAGGCCCTTCTCTCGGGAGAATTCCCACCAGCCGAAACGGCAGGTATTGCCACAAGCAAACCTAACAGCAATACGAAAATCTTTCTCATGCTCCCCTCCATCAGCAGAAACACCTCTGCGTAGGCAGAGAAAAGCTTCTCATTTCATCTTACTGCCCAGGAGGGACGTTAAAAAGAAAAATTAAGTACTCAAAAGTTTCAGGGGCTTCGCGGGGACAAACGCCGGTCTTCGAATGCCGTTACGCTCAACAATTTCAGTATCCCGCGCGGCGTCTCCGTAGTAATCATAAGCCAGCACCAGCGCCGGCATGATCTCCTCGGGGGTGTAGTCAATCAGCCGGGCTTTGTTTTCTGCCCGGACCGTCATGTCATTCCACACGGACGAGTAAGCCAAAGAAAGCGCTGAGTACACGCTGTCATCCGACACCTTCAGCATCTCATTATCAATCGCGGAAAGCAGGCTATCACGTACCGCAATCATGTCGTCATAAGCCATCACCTGGGAAGGCTGAGTTTCATCTACCCGATCAAGACCCGTCCCAATGTTGCCTGCCGCCCCAACGGCGTTACTGATACTGATCAGCCGGATCCCCGTGTTAATAGCCTCAACAGCCTTCGCGGTTTCATAATCAGCCGTCCCGGATGGGTATAGGATCGAATCCCTTACATTGAAATCCGCCCCATATGAAATCCCCTGGGCAAGATAAGCCACCCGCCGCCAGTCCCTCACCGTTTCTACAAAAGAACCAAGACCAAGCGAACTCACAAGCGTACTCGCAAAAGCGCCCGGATCCGTCGTCAGAACCGTCGCGGCCACCTTTGCCAGTTCATCCAGCTTATCTAACTTAAACATCGTGGCGAGCGATTGTATCCCCTCATTTTTCAGGGCCGACTCAAGCTTTCCCACAATGTTACTGACCACAAAATCCTGAGCCCCTGACAAGTCAATTGCCGTGCCCACATAATTCTGTGCCGCCTCAGCTATCCCATCCGCTTTAATACAAACATCATCGTGCGTACTGATTGCGGCCGTTGGGAAGGACAGCTCACCAGATTCCACGAACGTAATTGAAATCTGCGCCAGCCGAAGCCTTGTTGTGTACGTTACCTGGCTGACAGATTGAGGCGTCGCTGTCATCCTCCCTACCCACGGGTCTACCAGTTCGCCCCCGCCCTGCGTCTCGAGCGCCTTAACCAGCGCGCTCATACGCTCGACATAATCCCTCCCGGTCGTGAACGCCTCTACCGTTACAATCCGAGCGGCCCGCCCTAGATCCTCTACAAAAGGTTTGTCTTGCTGAGGGTATTCAAAAAGCACCACTCGCCGTCCCACTTTCAGCTTTGTACTGGTGACATAGAACGGAACTCCGCGGTACGACGCATCCATGAGATTTTTCTGCGCTCCTGTTGCTGCCGATGATACTGTCATTTAGAAAGAATCTCCCGGGTCATAACTCTTCGCGTCCGCCGAAATATTCATATTGCGGGCATCCAGATTATCGATCCTCGCCTTTGCCCCGTTTTCCCCAACCACATGAATCGTCATGCTGCCAACTCCAGCGGCCGGAGATGAGGGAGAACCACCGGTAGCAGGGACTCCTGGGACTGCGGGTGCAGGTGCTGTTCCTCCTCCGCTCCATCCGACAAGATCTTTCAGCCACGACGGCGCCAGATTGGCCAGCGCGTCAAGCTTCGACATAATCCAGTCAAAAATCGGCTGGAGGATAGGTTTCAAGGCGTCCCATGCCGCGCGAATAGGAAACGTAAGCGCGACAAAAGCATCGCGTACCATCCCCGCCAAAAACACAAGCGCTCCGCCTATCACTCTGATAACCGGAGAAAGCCCACGTATGATCGCGGAAATGGCGTCAATCGTTGTCCCTATGGAAACAGCCAGCACTCCTGCAAAGGCCAGAAATACCGTTTTCAAAACACGGATAACCGGGCCCGCCACCTCATAAAATTTTGCGGCGAGTATGCGCAGTTTCTCCGAAATGACATCCCAGTGCTGATAAATTACAGTCGCCAAATACACAACCGCGGCAACAGCCCCCGCGATAAGAAGCCCCGGGAGCCCGAAAGACGCCATAAAAACGACTCTCACCCCATTCAGCGCGCTGACAAGCCGGGCGACGCTCATGATAAAACGCCCGATGCCCACGCCCGCCAATACAGCGAGAATCGTGTTCACCCCACCGATAGCGTTAAACACCCACCCAAAAGCGCTGATTACCGATGAAATTACTGTAATGACGGTGTCCCAGGGAACGCGCTCCAAGGCGTCAGAAAATGCCTGAACAGCCTCCGCGATCTTCTGACTGATCAGCTCTTTGTTTCTCCCGATCACATCTTCCAGACGTTCAACCACCCGTTTGATGACAGGGGCAAGCCGCGCGCCAATAGTCGTCTGCAAAGCTGAAAGTGACATATGGAAAATATCCATTGTGTCGCCAAGCTCAGCCGCCGCCTTGACGTCATCAGAACTGACAACAATCCCCAGCTCTTCAGCTTTCTTTGACATTTCGTCAAGCCCGGCTGCCCCGTCCTTCATCAGAGGGATCAGCCTGGCGGCCAGCTTGTCGCCAAAAACGTCCGTAAGAATCTGAAGCCTTGTCGCGGGATTCTCATTAACCTTGATCGCCTCAGAGAGTTCCCGAAATACCGTTGCGGAATCTTTAACGTGGCCCTTTGCGTCTTTCCATGAAACGCCCAAATCAGAAAACAGTTGGGGAAGATTTTTATTTTCCCCACTCGCGGCCTTCCCCATCTCCCCGGAGAGCTTGGAGAGCGCCCGATCCATTTCTTCGGCTTCCATCCCGGAAAGTTTCGCGGCAAACCGAAGCTTCTGCAGCGCTCCGGTTCCTACCCCTGCCCGCTGAGATGCCTTGTCAATTGCGTCTCCCAGCTCGATAAACGTCTGGACAGAAGAAGCCACAGAGAACAGCCCCGCGCCGCCTACTGCCATCAATGGCGCGAAAACCTTTGAGGCAACGTCCCCAGCGGATCGGCTCACTCTGTCAAAAGCCCGATCAAGGCTCCTGAGATTCGTCCTGACTTTCTTCAGTTTCTCGGATATTTCGTCCTGGCAGGCAAGAACAGTTTTCAGCGAGAATACTTTGTTTGTTGCCGCCATCGTTCTTCCTCTTCGTGAATCTCGTTTGCCTGATACAGCAGTTCCTGGATGTCAGACAAAGGCCGTTCTTCAAGTTCAAAGGGGTTGATGCCCCACCAGTGCGCCAGCTGGAACACCCGCCCCCTGAACTCTTTCTCACTTATTCCGGCGCACCACCGAAAAAACCAAGGACCAGCGCCATCAGCCCAATAAAATCAGAAGCCGAAATCTGATCCACAGTAGACGGAGGAATAGCCGCCAGCCGCTCGATATAGTCGTAAACAACTGCCGCGTCGACACGCTTCTCCCCGGTAATCGGGAAGCCAAGCACCTTGATGTCCTTCGCGGTCGGCTCGCGCAGCTCCAGTACTTCAATCGTGTCTTCGCCGCGCTTGATCGGTGCCGTAAGTTTGAATTCTGCCGCTCCCATCAGGACCACGCTCCTTTAACGCCGGTAAAAGTCAGCTCAATTGTGCCTTCTCCGGTTTTGTAGCTCACATCACCGGAAACAAAAGCGTCAGAAAGCGTGTAAACCTTCCCTGTCACCAGTTCCGCGGTTACAGTGAACTCCGTCCCATTCATCAGTTTCTTCAGCGGGAAATCCGCCGTAACATTGAATGTCCCCGAAATAGTCGGGGCAACCGCTTCTTCCGAATATCCGGCAAGCCCGGTAGACCCCATAACAGCCTCCCGCTTCACCTCCGCGGACTGAATGGAAATCGAATTGGAACTGACAGAAAGCTGCTCTCCGTCAACCTTCAGGTAACACGTACCCGCAATGCCTTTAGCCATTTTCTAAATCCTCATTCGTTGTACTGAAGACGGAACTGAACCAGTGTCGCGAAAATCCGCAGCTGATTCACAAGATCGGGCGGCAGGAGTACATCTACCCGATTCGGGTCTGACGCGTTTCTCTCAACAATCAGGTTTTCAGCAAATGCTTCCGCGTTCTCGACAATGCCCTCTGTCTCCAGGCGGGAATACATGGCGATAATTTCTGATTTGATTACAGAAGGCGTAACAATCGCCTGACCAGGACCGTAATGAGTCCCGTCATCCGCCAGTTTGCAGCGCGGATACTTAGACGTGACAACACTCTTAAGGCGCCGAATGATGTAAGCCAAAGAATGGAGTGTGTTGCTGTCAAGATAACTGGTATCAGCGTCCCCCAGACTATTTGTCTGATAGGTCGTAATGCAGCGCTCAATTCTCACATACCCACCCGCGACATAACTGGTCGCGATTCCCGATGTAAGCAGTGTCTGCTTCTCGGTAAGGGTAAATCTCTTCCCAATTGGAGAAGGCGTAATCCCAACCAGTTCAAGCGTCTGAAGCGGACGCGCCGGATCATTCTGAATAGCCGTGAGGCAGCTCCCGACCAGCGCCCCAAGAACCTCAACCGCGAGACTCGGGCATTTCGGCTCAACGGCCATCACCGTTAAGTGCTGGTCATTAAGCCCTTTCCCAACCGCCTGAAGGTTACTGACGGTATCACGCTTCGCGGTATACACATGCCCATAAATCTGCCGGATAGGGCTCCACCTGCCGGTTTTGTCATTCATTTCCGTGGTGAAACTCGCAATATGAGCTCCATCCGCGTATGGCATGGCGATGAAATCATACGATTCATCCCCCATGGCTGTAATAACGGCCTCCAGATCGACCTCTCCCGATCCCCCTGACAGAGTGGCAACTTCGCACGCAATGCCTTCAGGCAGTTCCTCCCCCGCCGCATATCCTTGGAAGTTCAACTGCAGAGCAATGTCATTCCCATATGCGCCGGTATTCTTTGCCTGGATCGTGACAACACCTTCTGACGCTTCAGCCGTTACCGGCAAATCGGTTTTGGCGTTAATCCCCGCAGTGACCGCCTTCGCAACTGCGGCAGCGTCTGAGGAGTTCGGGATATTAATAGCTACGCAATCCGCCCCAATGTAAACGTAAACCGTTCCCGCCGCCGTGACCGTCCCGGAAAAAGTGAGGGTTCCTGATGCTTTCTTCCCGCCTTCCGGGTCGGAGACAGCAATAGCCCATACTTCGCCAACGCTGTTATTCTCGCGGAACGCTGAATTCATCCGCGCCAGCATCGACCCATGGCCAAAAAGCTCTTTCCCCTGGCTGCCACCGGTAACCAGAACCGGGACTCCGTCTTCTGCCTTGCCACTGGATACCTTCTGCCCAATCAGAAGCGCTTTCAGGTTGTTTGACCCGATATTCGCCTGGGAATTATCAACCTCAGCATAAAAAAGCGGGACTCTGACCCCGCTGGGAATATTTGAAAACGAAATTGCCATTTAAGACCCCGCTTTTTTGTCTAAATTAACCTTAAAACTTACTGCATCAACCCAGTCCGCCGGGGCTGGATCAATTTTCGAATCAATACCTTTCAAATCAGGCAAGCCATCAAGCTCCCGCCCATGCCCCGTATCTGCGTCAACAACGTCGTAAGAAACAGAGAAAGACAGCTGAAGCGCCAGCCGGGCCCGATTAAGATCCGGATCTGAATAGCCTTCATAGACAATCTCATCCGTCTCGGCGGTTGAGGTTCCTAGAATCGCTTTGAAAATCTCAGCCTTCAGATCTTCAATCGCGTCAAAAGCATCCTGCCCTCGTTCCTGATCAGCCGTAGATACCAAAATAACAACACAAAAGATCTGTTTGACACGCTGTCGGTAATCGGCCCCCATGCTGTCCATGTCTTCCCCGATCTCAGATACCGGCAAAACAAAGGCGCAAGGCATCGGCAGATTGGTAATATCAATGGCCGCGTATTCCGCCGCGCCCCCAACCCGCCCTTCAAAACTCGAGCAGTAGGCTCTAAGAGCTGAAATGATCGTCGCAAGCTTCATCCCGATATGATCCCCGGCTTAAGTGCCTCATCAAGAATTTCCGCCATATCTTTCTGATACGCTTCATTCCCGTATTGATTGGCCGCCTCAACAATCCAGTTTTTGCGAGGAGCCGCTACCTTTTCCCCGTGCCTCTTTTTGTGCTGCTGCCGTCTGTCCGGCTTACGAAGCGCGTTCCTGTCCGCTCCCGGCGCCCTATGCCCCCAATACACAAAAGCGGGGTAATAAGCTCCCCGCTCCCGAATGCTGTTGGTCATATAGTTGGCAATACCAACCGAAAACCCTGAATGGGACACCCGGTACTTAATCGAGCCCCTGAGTTTCCCCGTACTCATCCCCGGGAATTCATCCGCCTTCGAAACTCCTCTGGTACTGACGTTCTTCTTGGCCATCCCCTGGACTTTCTGTCCTATCTTTCGGAATGACCGTTTCAGCACCTTGGTGTCAAAATCGACAAAACGGAAGGGCTTCCGGAACCGAACCGAAAACTCAAGCGCAGATGCTTTATCCATGGAGTGCCTCACATTCAAGTGCGGTAAATCTCCCCACTCCATTCATGTCAGTGACGCGCCGGACGCGATACGTAATCCCATCGCAATCAAGCTCAATCATCCGTTTCAGACTTGGAGGGGTCGTCTGCAGTGACTTTGAGTACCGGATAATGAATCGATCTGTCACGGTTTCTTCAACATTCACCGAGTCCCAGTAATTCTGCCCGCCCACTATTTCGTGCTTCGCCCACGCTTCCAGCATCAATACTCGCTTTTCTGAAAGCGCCGAAGCCCCCGAAGAAGAGAACGCAACGTTATAAATCGCAACCCGCCTTCTCATTTCGCCTACCGTCGGAATCCGCATATCGCCCCTCAAAAAGTTCTATACCCATCCAGCAAATGGTCATAAAACCGCCGGCCGGTAGCCACTGGGCTCTCAGACGCCCCCCGCTTCTCATACAGATCCGTTACGGTCAGAAGCACCCATGTTTTGACTGCCGCGGGGACGGTATCCACAGACTCACACAGCGCGTTGCTATCCGTCCTCTTCACGATCTCCCGCCCACATATCTGCTCACACTGCGCGGTAGCCGCGGCAATATATGCTGTGATAAGGGCGTCATCCTCGGTGTACTCAACACGCAGCTGCTTCTTCGCTGTCTCCAGATCTACGGCGCCAACAACATCACTCATTTTCCCCGCCCTTCTTCACTGCCTTCCGCGGTCTGCCCACCGGTTTGAGAGCTTTTGCCGCCTGTGCCAGCCCTGCTTCAACCAAAACAACGGCATATGGGTCATAAATCTCTTCAACATCTCCAGCCTTGTGACGACCAATCATTGAAAGGCTGTCTTTCAGAAATTCAATTCGCATACAAAAAGCGGGAGAGTTTCCTCTCCCGCCCCAGTCAAACCAAACGGTTATGGCTTATCAGGCCTCAGGAACAGCGAGCGCGCCGCCGATAACCGCGTTGGAATGCTCGACCGCAAGCGCAAGACGACGTTCAGCGCGGATCGTATAGAGGTTCTTGATGAAGTCATCCTCATTCTGCGCGGCAATGTCGACCACCGTAGACATACGGTCATAGACCGTTGCGGCACGGGCAAAGTCGCCGGCAAGGAACTTGCCCTTAGCCATAGCGGCAGACTCAACTACGCGGACTCCCCAGATCGAAGACGACGCGAAGGAGTTAGCCGGAGACCCAAGCAGATACACACCATCCGTCGCCTTCAGACCCTGAAGAACCGCCCAATCCATCGGATTAAGCACTACCGCGCTTGTGCGGAAGCCCGCGGCGTTAATAGTCGCGAAGCTCACGCGGAGCAGGTCAAGCATCGTCGAGCCGGCGCCGCCAATGCCGGCAAGATTAAAGCTCTGAGCGGTATAGTTCCCCGCCGCCATAATGCCGGACAGATTGGAAGAAGTCCCATCCCCTGTCAGAAGCTGATCCTCAGCCGCAAGGTTCACACCGTAGATCATGCGCGCGTTGATGAAAGCCTGGAGGGCCGGAGCATCATCAGCAAGCTGACGGGTAATCTTGGTCCAATGCGCGATCACCTGAACAGGGGTCTGCTTCAGTTCGAACTCGAAAGAGGAGGAGGGCTTCTGCGCCGCCTCCGCGACCGTAGCGGCTCCATTCGTGAAAGTCTTCTCACGCATGTACTCAATCGTCTGGGCCGCAGTCGGAATCCTCGGGAAGAGCCCCTCAATCGTAAGCTCACGAGTGTCAAGCGGGACAATACCCGGGACACGATACGGAACCAGTTTTGCCTGAGCCGAAGTGACGGGATTCTCTGCCGACTTATTCGAAACCTCAGCCGACGCGGAACGAGCGCCCGAAGTGCCCTTGAAGCGCTTATAGGAATCAGAGTTTACAAACTGCGCCCCAATCGATTTATCCACCAGATCGGCGGCACCCTCTGCCTTCTGGGCTTTCTGCTGGATATCCAGCAGCTGGCGGGAAAAAAGCACCTGCTTCTCTCCCAGCTCGTCAATCTTCTTCTGGACATCCGCCTGCGCGGCTTCGCCCTTCTTAACGGATTCCTGCATGCCCGCGATAGAGGCGTCAATCTTGGAAAGAGCCTCAAGAGCGGTATTGATTTCTTCTGTTGCCATATATCAGTTCCTCTGATAGTTAGAACCTTCCGGCGATAGTCTTAAGTTTCGCCAGTACCTGTTTTTCAGCTTCAGACTCAGAATCCCTCTGATCCCTTTCGCTGAGAATCAGCTCTTTGGCCTTCGAAATAAAGGCCTGAGCCTGAGCTTTGGACAGGCCTGCGTCCCGCAGGTTCTCTTCAAGCTCCCGAATAGAAATTGCTCCCTGAATGTCTTCACACTTCACCAGGCCAATACGCGCCCGGTCATCAGCGGGGAATGTGCAGACTGAAATTTCCCGCAGCCCGGAAACTGATTTGATGTTCCGTCCGCCGTCCTCGTTCCAGTCATAGTCCTGTTTGGAAAGCAGGATCCCAACGGAGAGCCCGTCAATCGTCCCCGCTCTCATCGCTTCATAGACATCCCGGGCCTTTTGAATCGAAAGGGTCAGCTTCCCTTCAACATAAAGTCCCTGGGCGTTCTCCTTCATCGCCGTATACCGACCAATCGGGAGATCCATCGTGTTGTGGTTCAGGAAGATCGGCGGCATTTTCTCTCCCAGGACCTTTTGATAGGCTCCGGGGAGAATGGTGTCACCATAGCTGTCAATGCCGTTGAACTTTGAGGCGTAACCGCGGAAAACTCCCGCGTCTCCTTCTGTCTTCAGTTCCACATCATCGAGCGAAAGCGTCTTTTCAATAATCTGCGTCATATGCGCCTCACTGCTTAATTGGTTCCCCCAGCGGGGTCTGGCTGGTGTTTTTCTGCTCCCCAAGCTTGTCAAGCGGGACAAGATTGTTCTGGGCAGTCAGCGCGTCCGCGCCATCCACAACCGGAAGGTTCTCGAGCCGCCTCACCTCATTCCGTGTCATGAAGCCGTTCTGGAGTGCTTTGCTGTAGCTGTCATACCGACTGGCGATATTCGCTCTCTGAAGCGCGCTCATCTTGAACTCGCAATTAAGCGTCTCGCTTTCGAGAACCGTAAACAGCGTTTTCGTAAGCGTTTGTTCAAGGCCAGTGCAAAGCGGCTGAATCGTCGACCGATAAAAGCCTTCAATAATCTGCTCAAGCCCACTTGCCGCCGTACCGCCAGAGCTATTAAGAAGCGCGCTGGGAACACCAAACCACCTACCTATCTCCTCAATCCCAAACTGCCGGGTTTCCAGCAGCTGCGCGTCAGCAGCCGACATCGCGATCTGCTGATATTTCATATCCCCCGGAAGAACATGGAGCCAATCGCTTGAATTCCCGGTCACCGGCGGGAGATTCCCATATCGCTCCCTCAGCTGCCGAATCTGGTCTTCCGTCAGATCCTGGTCAATCATCAGCAGACCGGTCAGCTGGTTGCCATTACCGTACATCGTTGTGGCATTCTTCTGCGCATTCACAAGCTCTGCCGTGGTTGCCTGCATATACTCGAGCGTAGACAACCCCACAATGCCGTTCCCCAGCCCCTTCCAATGCAGAATTTTGTCGGCTCTGAACTCGTAGAGGTTCCCGTCCTTGTAATACTGATAGACAACCTCGCCATTTACCACGCCGACCTCCATCTGGTCAGCGGCAAGAGGTGTCAGACTCACAAGCTGCCCCGCACCGTCCCTTGTAATGAGCGCATACGCATTCCCTCGAAGGAACCGATTCAGCCCCATCGCGAGCCAGAAATCATGCGGCGTCATATTGGCATTTGGCGCGCGGAGCACCTGCCACACTCGGCAATTCCGTTCTTCCTCCCGATTCCCATCAGAATCTCTGCGATAAACAACAATGGGCAGAGACGCTATTGTTTCCGCAAGCAGAGTGACGCATGACCATACTGCCGAAAGCTGAAGGCCATGGTCCGGCGGAATCGGACGGACGCCGCTGACGGCTGCCCCCGTTGGCAATCGGTTCTGGACCCCGGACGCGTCGCCGATAGGTGAGCCCCACCCCACCATATGGGCAATAGACCCAAAAATAGAGGATATCTTCATAATTTGAGAAACTCATTCAAATCCATTGTCCGGTGCTCGTCATTCAGCAATGCCCGGGAGAGCGCCATGATCCCTGCTACAACCCCGTCAATCTTGTTCTCCGGAGCGTCCTTCCTGGGATAAATGTTCTCCTTGACATCAACATGACAGACCACGTTGCTTACCATCCATGTAAGAACCGGGTCTCCGTTGAAATGCAGACGATGATCAAGCACCAACGCCTGAAACTGCTTCATTGGATCGGAAAGGTTCGCGACGGTCTGTTTGCAAAGCACCATAGGCACACCGTCATCGCTGAGTTCTTTCGAGAGCTGTACGGCCTGGAATGGGTCATAAGCCACTGATTGAACGGAGTAGCGCCCACAATCCTCAAGGATTGAATCTCGTATCTCGGCGAAATCCGTCACTGGGCCTTCACAAACATGGAGATACCCCAAGTACTCCCACCCCTGGTATTGAGAATTCACCCCTCGTTCAATCGCCGTTCTTGGGAGCCAATAATCCCCAAACAGGTAGTAGTGGCTGGAACCATCAATCTTTCTCTGGAAAATCTTCACCTTCGCCGTCATGTCGCTCGTAGACGCAAGGTCAAGCCCCAGCCAGCACGGCTCTCCGTCAAAATCCGACTCATCCAGACTTTCATCCGCGCAGGCATCCCACGCCTTCATGTCCATCCAGCCGACATCCGCGTTGCACCAGACATCAAGATGCTTCGTCTTGAAGTTGTTCTCAGCGCTGGGCGTCGCGATCGCTTTTGCCTGCAATGCCCGTATGACCTCAGGCCGGACAGACACTCCCCAGTTCGGGTTGGCTTTTGCCAGCGCCTTGTCACTCTTCCAGTCATCATCCGGATCCAGCGTGTAGATGATCCCAAAATAGGATTCGTCCTGAAGCGACCCTGAAAGAATCTTTGTTACGAGCGTGCGCTGCTCATAACAAATCCCCGTCCGGTCAACACCTGCCGTTGTGATCGAAACCATTAGCGAATTTCTGCGCTTCCCCAGCGATGTCTCAACAACGTCGAAAACATCTCTCTTCTTATGCGCATGAAGTTCGTCAATAATGGCCAGATGCGTGTTCAGGCCATCCAAAGTAGACCCTTCCGCACTCTTTGCCTGAAAGGTTGAATTGGTCGCGGGGACATACAGTGCGTGCGCAGTAACCTCCAGCCCATACGCTTCCTGCAGCGCGCGATTACCCCGCGCCATCGTCTGCGCATCACCAAAGACGATTTTCGCCTGCTCCCGCGTTGTCGCGAAGCTATACACCTCTGCCCCGGGCTCGTGATCCGCACAAAGGCAGAAAAGCCCAATCCCCGACAGAAGCGTCGACTTGCCGTTCCCTCTCGAGACTTCCACATAGGCTGACCGGAATCGCCGATTACCCGCCTTCGCCTTCCACCCAAACAAGGTAGTCAGGAGAAAACATTGCCATGGCTCTAGGTGAATCGCCCTGCCCGCTAACTCCCCCTTTGTGTGCGTCAGATTCTCAATGAACCAGCATGGCCGGGAAGCCTCTTTTTCGTCAAAGTAGTAGTCACCACCCTCGGCGCCCCATCGCCTCAGGTCATTTAACTGGCGCTGAACTGCCTGCTTCACAAAGGAACATGCGGGCACACTCCCATCCAATACGCCGCTCATGTACTCCTTGGCTATAGCAACGTAATCAGGTTTCTTCATCAGGCTTCAAAAGGATTTTTCTCTAACAGCTCTTCTTCCTGCGCGGGCGCGTGCGCGCGGGAGACAGGGGTAAAACCAAGCTCTTTTTCAAGCTTGATCAGCGTCCCGACAAGAATCTGCATCGCTTGAAACTCCGGGCTGAGTTTCCTCCTCCCGGTCGTTTCTTCCTCATCAAAAAGGGCTCCATGCTCTACTGTTTTTGCCATCCGACGCCACAGAGCATACGTGCGGCACCATTGCTCAAGCGCCGGCCCGTCTACAACCGACAGCCGCCCCTTCGGCGCGTTCTTGACCGCAAGCGCCCATACCTCTTTTGCGTCTCCCGGAATCCCGACGGGAGGTTCTTCAGACAAAACACTCCCCGAAACCGGGTACGGCTTGGAAGAACGGCATTTCTGCAGCGTCCCTCTGGCCGATTTCTCCGCATCGGATTTTCTGAGCCTGGGCATATCCAAAAATTGAAAAGCACGCGTAAAAAATTGGTGAAGGGCGCGGTCTCAGGGGCTTTTGCGTCCAAAATCTGACCCGCCTCACCCCCTCTTAAATCACGGGGCTTGCTGGCTCAGCATGCTGGTGAGCGTGTGTTTGATCAGCTCCATAGAGATAGGCACCATCAGTTCAGAAGCTGTACGCTTCACTTCCCTCCAGACCTTGCTGGAACGGAGAGCGTCAAGCATGTCGTGCCCGGCAAAGGTCAGCCTCGGGTAGGCTTCTCTGTCATCCCCCCAGCTTCCATCCTCAAGGCGGCGGACATGGAGACCTTCAATAAGCCCCGCGTCTTCCGCCAGCAGAAGATGCCCGCAGTACAGATCCTCGTCTGCTTCGTCAATGGACGTCAGGCGATCAATGACCCGCTCTCGTTCTATGTCTTCAAGAACGTGTAGCAACTGTTCCCAGTCTCTAACCATGCTTCACCTTATCCCTAAAGCCACCTCACCCCTGCTTCGTCAGCTCACCTTCTCCGATTCAATCAGTTTGACCAAGATGTTTGTTTTGCAATCACTGAGCCGGGACGACAGATTCAAAAAAACATTGAGTTCCCGAAGCCGCCGTCCTCGCTGGCAGTCTTACGGCTGTGGCACGCATGGCACAGCGCCTGCCAGTTGTTCTGATCCCACATAAGCTTCTGGTTCCCCCGATGCGGAATGATGTGATCCACATCAGTTGCCTTAACCAGCAACCCACGCTTCAGACACTCCTCACATAGTGGATGTTCTTTCAGGAATGCCGCTCTGCGCTTCCGCCACTTAGAACCATAGCCACGTTCAGCGGAGGAGCCTTTGAATCTCTTCCGCCTTGCTTCGCGTTCCGCCGCCTGTTCTTTGCCCTTCTCTTTATGGCGGGCACAGTACTTATCAGACAGAGGGATAGCTTCCTGGCAGCCTGGGTAAGCGCAAATATGGAGAAGAGGCATAAGTCTCAAACTGGTCGCATCGATGCAACCATATAGTCTCTCCCATCATCAAGATATGAAGCCATAATACCGTTACATAAAAACTGCAATATCACCGCCCGTTCGTTTGCTTTTTCCGGAATTACGATCTTCCCACCTTTTAATTCTATGTTGATAGGCTTTTTGGCCTTAAGAGCACGTTCCTGTAATTGCTTTCCTGGAAGATTTTTTATGAACCCAAGAGCCATTGCTCTTGCCACCTTTTTTCGCTGGGATTCTGAAAACTGCTTTATCAGATTTGGTGTTGCTGCATCTGAATAAATTGATTCTAAATGGAAAAAATCTTTCATTGTTTCTTCTGTTGCTTCTACAAGATATTCGCTTAAATCAAATATCCTATTAACTTGAAAATAACTTCTGAACAATAAATTTGAACCATCAAATACGGCTGTCAACTTATTATCTAGTTGAAGACCAAAAGTATCTGCCTCGGCTAAAGTTATTCCATTTATATCTGGCGAAAGGAGTGCACCCTTTATTTTTTTGATATTAAGACCACTATGAGCTAACAAAATCCATCTATTGTTTGGCAGTAGCAAGCGCCTTTGCTCAATCAGCTGAATCAAAATATTAGTCTTATCAGTTTTGTATGCGGTAAATACCGCAACCAAATAAGGCAAATCTTTTTTAGGATCACAAATTTGATATTTTAAAGGGTTTTGTATAGCACTAGAAAGCCCCTCTGGATCGTCAAACTCTATTTTTGAGATACATTGATCAGAATTTGTGTCTCCAGGATAAAATTCTTTGATATCTAAATTTTCGCCTTCTTCTGTAAAAAATTTCTTGTATTGATCACGAAAGGTACTTTGTAGCCGCTCGTCGGTATCCTTTTCCAGTTCAAACCTTTTTATAAAAGCCTCATGTTCATACCGAAAATACCCAAACAGCATTTAGTAACTCCTTAATGTTTATCTAGATCGGCATCAATTAAAAAATTATCGCTTACTTCAATAACTTTTATTGTTTTTTCGATGTGTTTTACCGGCTTTGATTTTATGTGTAGAACCGATTTTTTAGACATAAAAATATAACTGTCTTTATCTGGTGTCGTAATCTCGTAAAACTTATATCCAAGAAAACGAGCTATTGGGTTATTTGCCTCTCCGTCGGAGTAAAAACAAATAAAAGCTAGCACAAAAATAGCTAACAAAAGTATAGGGGATGAAAGCTCGCCACCTAGAAATATCGGCATTACATAGGCCAAAAAATAATTGGACGCATTACTACCGATAATTTTTACGGTTTCAACCCTTACTTCAGGGAAACCCGAATTTGCTGCTTTTATTTTTTTCAGCCACCACTTAAACCCAAAGCAAGCAATCACACAAATGAAGACGCCAACGGTGATACCGCAAAGTACATTACTCCATGTTTTAGCCCCAGCGCAGAACAACCCAACAGTTATTGGGGCTAGTCCAATCATCGCAAAAGCCCATTTATAAGCTGAGTTAATCACTGTATATGCTCTTTTATTCAAGCGGCTGTACTTACATTTATTCTATTCCACATCATCCTCAAAAAGAATAGAGATATCCGGAGCTTTGCTTCAGGATGCGGCGTAAAAAAATCCCCGGATCTGCGTACGGATCCGAGGATGGAGTTGTATATCCGGAGGAGTTAACCAGCACACTACACGCTGTTTCTTTCGGGCACAACAAGAGAGCCAACCGGCTCTCCAATCGTACTTCTTGCGTCTTTCGCTTACTGGTACCCCCAATTGTACCCCATTATTTTATTTTTTCAAGAGCAATCCCGAGCGTAGAACTCCAGGATATTAGAAAGCATGACCGAAGCGCTGTGGATCTCCTCATCGAACCTTCTTTTGCTTAGCCCCATCGCCCGGCCAATTCTTCCTACCGAGAGAGACGGGCGGAGGTAGAGCGCGCAAACCATAAGCCTGTACTTCTCCGGATAGAGTGGAGAACACAGCGCTCGCTCAACCCTGGCGGCGTCTTTTACATCTACAGGGCTGCAATCTTTCTCACACTCGTTCGCTATGCCCCTGCCTTCCGCTCCGTACAGGGCGATCATCTTCGCAAGCCACGATGCGCGTAAGCATGATCGGTCCCTGTAAACTCTCGCCCAGTTCTCAAGCCTTGCGTTCAGATCCCGGTCTTCGATCACGCTTTTCTCCTGTCTGTCGGTTCTGCCTCCACCCATACCCGGATACCCTCATAGGCGTCGCTGTACTGCTTCCTGACGGTCAGGATGGACACTTTGCTGTCATCCACCCATGCGATGTCGTTGAGGCTGTCTAAGACGATTTTGGCGACATTATCGGCGTCTGGTTTCCCGGGAGAAATCTCTTGACGGAGCGCCGCTGCTTTCTTTGCCTTGGTCCATGAGACGGGTACCTTACAGCAGACAAGGATATCGACCGCAAAAGAGAGCGCATCTTTCCCTGTGTACTGCGTCCCGGCAATCGCCTTTCTCGCCATTGACTGGACGAAAGCGCGGTACCGTCGGTCTTCATCCGGGATATAGGTGTGACCGTTCCTCATGAACCGAGGCCGGGCGGCTCCTCTCGCTTTACCCGGCACCTGGAAGCCAAACTCAAAACTCACTTTTCTCCTCCTGCTTTTCCTTGAATTCCCTCCGGACCTCGCCCACATACCCGGTGGAGATCCCAAATCGGTCTGCCACTACCGGGATTGGCAGCTTCATCGATGCTCGAGCGATATGCTCCCGAATCACTGCCGGGAAGCGCTTTCTGCTACCGTCAGGCAACGCCCTGAGCTGCTTGATGTACTTTCGGACATCGCTGTCAGTCTTCACCCATGAAGCATCCGGCACCAGGCGATGATCGTGGACAGAAGGACGGTCCATTCCCTTTCGCTTATACGCGTCCGCGATGACGCCTATGGTGACCTTTAGCCGGGCTTCAAGGTACATAGCCGGTGCAGTCCGGCAGAGGATATCCAGAGACTTCCAGACATCTTCAGGGATGACGTCAGGTAAGATCCTCGCGCCCTTGGCGTGGGAGATGATTTCTCGTCTTGCCTCGACATAAGCCGATACCTTTTGGAAGTGCTCCTCGCACTTTTGCAGGTCTTCCAGCGGGTACATCCGCTCATCAGTCAGGACTCTGACGGCCCTATCTTTGGCTGCCTTTTCCTTGGCATCGGCTATCTCGGCGACTCTGGCGACTGGCTGCGTGAGCGTGTAGGAAACGAAACTGGCTGGGATCATGCCTGCGCCTCCCACATTTCATCGGGCAGGGCATCGCTTGGCTTCGGCAGGTGAGCCTCAAGGTAAAGCCTCGACCGGACTTTGCCCGTGATGGATCTGAGGAAGGCAGGATCCCCGAGCTTCTCCCCGTACTGAGTCTCGAGGTAGCGCCGCTTTATCCCAGAAAGCGGACGACCCGCGGCAATCGCGGTGATCCCCTCCCACTCCCAAAAGTCTTTCGGGCGCGCCCCCAGATCCCTGATGGCCTTAAGGCTGCGGTCGACAGCCCGGGCAATGGCAGGATCCGCAGGGCGCACTTCAGCGACAGAAATTTCACTGGCGCTGGCCTGGTGGGTCTTTTTCTCCAGAGCGCGTTCTCGGATTTCCCGGGCAGTCTTCACGATGTCGGCCGGTGCCGGCATTTTGCTGTGCCTCTTTGGCCAGTCGGTAAGCGCAGAGATAGCCGCCCATGCGGGGACTTCGTCTTCAAGGCAAGAAAGCCAAAGAAGCAGTGCCTTTTCTGATGGGGGTCTTCCGTCCAGAAGATCGGCCAGCCCCAAAAGCTGCTCACTGATTTTTTTGACGTCGGAGCCTTCGTACTTGAAGCCTGTCATTTTTCAGTTTCCTTCCTGTTGTCAGTCAGCCCCAGAGCTTTGATGACAAAATCGACCTTCCTGTCATTGCTGGAGCGAGAATCGAATTCAGCCTGATAGTCCTTAACCGCCTGCCACTCGGCGTTGATAGAAATCCATCCCTTGGTCGCACAAAGCTCTACCGCCTGCTGGATGCTCAGCTCGGATCTGAGGACCTGCGCTTTAAAGTGCTTCCACGCGGTTTCAGTGAGCGGTGAGTGCTTTGCCTTGCGTACCGTCATCCAGTCTCTGAAAGCGGACTCGGTGAGCTCGACACCGAGCTCCGGAGGTTTGAATGCCTGATGAGTTCTGGTTTTCTCTTTCGACGCATCCGGTATCTCGGAGAGCGAGAAGCGGTGTGTCTGTGCCTCCCGCTTCGCCGCAGGCGAGGGGGGAGGTAGGGGATTCTCTCCTTCCTTGTTAAGTTCCTTGTTAACTTCCATGTTCGGGGTAGCCGTTACTCCCCTCCCCCGGTAGCCGTTACTACCCCCTCCCGGTAGTAATTGCTCCCCGGTAGTGGTTGGTACCCGGTAGTCGTTACTACCCTCTACAAGTAGGTAGTCGGTTCGCCCCCCTGGGGTACGAGAAACCTTGATAAGTCCAGCGGCGGTAAGGCGCTTTAAGGCATCGCGAATGAAATCCCTACTCATGCCTGTCTCGGACATAAGTAGCGGGATAGATGGGCAGCACTTCCCTGTCTGCTCATTTTTGTGCCACGCAAGAGTAACGAGGACAAACTTATCCCCTGGGCGCCCCTTGGTTGGCGTCATATGCATTACCCACTCAACGGACTTAAAGGACACCACCCTCTCCTAGTTTTTCGGGAATTCGGCAAGGGTCTTCGCAAAACGGAGGCGAAGATATTCATAGCGATAAAGCGGCATTCCACCTGTTTTCCACTCAGAAACAGAGGGGGCTTTGACCTTGCAAAGCTTGGCAACTCGAGAAGTCCCTCCTAAGGCCCGAATGACCTTAGAAGAAATTTCTGGAGAGATTTTCTCCGTCATAAATCCTCTTTTTGGCACAATAAATTATTTCTTTATTTATTTTAGGCAAACCAAATTACGCAGTCAAGCCCTTCTGCTAATCTTTGTTAGGCACACCTCAAGGAGGAGTTATGACAACCCTTGCTGAACGAGTTCGCTATGCATTAGAAGACAGAGGGATCACCCAGACCCAGCTGGCACGAATGACGGGGTTCTCCCCTGCTTCTGTAAACAACTGGCTATCAGGAGAGACAAAATCATTAAAGGCAGAAACCGCTAATAAAATTGCGCAGGCATTACGAGTAAATGCTGTATGGCTAATAACGGGGGTTGGAGAGATTCACCCCCATCAGCATGATGCGATAGATCAGGACGGCACTGTCGTGTTAAAGCGCTTTGATGTGGCGGCATCCTGTGGTTATGGGGCTTTCCCCTCAGAATCGGAATCGCAAGTTGAAGAATTGGTCGTTTCCGAAGGGTGGTTCCGGGAAAATATAAGCTCAGCTATAAGACCCGGCTATCAATTAATTACCGCAAGAGGCGACAGTATGGAGCCAACTTTCGCCGATGGAGACATCCTTGTTATTGACACATTAGAGAAGAACATGGACCGTCGGGATGGCTGTTGGTGCTTCTTTTACGAGGGGCAGCTATACGCGAAGCGAATCCAAATTATGCCGTCCGGGCTTATGGCAATCTCTGATAATCATCTATACCAACCATTCCCAATCCCGTCTAACTCTCCCAATCCCCCAATCGTTTTCGGCAGAATTGTGAAGTCCCTAAACAAACGAGACTTCAAGTAAAAAATCCCCCCCCCTCATCGCAAGGTTTATTGCCTTGCGTTTTTTTTATGCTCACCTAATTTGGTAAAGTAAATAATGTTGACTTTTTAATTTGGCATGCCTAAAATAAAAACCAACAAAACATAAGGAGCCCTCATGTACACCTACCGAATCAGCATCACCTCCAATTTCGCGGATATCAATGGCAAGCCCGCCGCCGAGTGCGAGCTGATCGATTAACAGGAGACAGACATGGAAAAAGACATGAACAAAGAAAAGCTGGAAATGCTGATCCACGACACGAAGTTCGCAGTCGAACAAGTTGGCTACGCGGCACGGTGGTACGCCGACGGAGGTTTCCAGGCTAAAGACTCAGCCGTCTACGTGAGGAAGATTTTAGAGGCCGCAAAGCTCGCGGCGCTCCGGGTTGAGGTTCTTGCCAACGAATTTAAGAAGGAGTGCGAGGAATGACAGCCGTCAAGCTTGATAAAAACGCCGCCCGGGATATTTGGGCAGCCGAGCTGAGAAACGGAGCCGAAGCGTTTAACAGGTTCGGCCCCGTAACAGGGAATCTAGTCGCGGTCCTTAAGGGGTTACATGAGTCCGTGGATGGCGGCGCTGACGACCCGCTCGGCTTCTTCCTCAGTGAGCCCGGTGATAAGCGTCTGCCTGAGGCAAAGGAGGTACATAGCGTCGGCTCTGGCCAGATACCCAAGCATAGGCGGGAGTTTGTTACGTATTGCCTCATTTACCTTCTGTTCAAAGATATCGGCCTGCCCCGGGGGGACCTCTTTGAGGTCACCTTTAACACTATTTTGGAATCTCTCCTGGTTGAACGCCTGAAGGAATGGAAATCCGATAGCACCGCTCTCAATCCCCGCGATGATGATGTCGGCGGCCTCGTCGGTGGCAAAGGCGTTTGATGGCTTATCCATGAGTTTCCTCCTGTGAGTTGATTTGAATGCGCGGTTACTGGTGGGTACCGCATTCCGATCTTCTCACGGGGGGACCTGAAAAGAAAGAGGAAGCAAATGAAAGACAACGTCATCTTGGGTACAGCCCTGTTCCTCGCACTCATCGGGGCGGCAACGGTGCTCGGCTGGGTGTACTGGGCAATCTGCGCAATCGCGGGGGCGTGAGATGGAAGACAAAAAGTTAACTGCCGAGACGGCCAGGCAGATCTGGTCGGAATGGCTGAAGGCCAGGGCAGGCAAATTTACTCCTGGAGAACTCATGGATGAGTGCTCAGATTTGCTTGGCCGTTTACAGCAGAGGTTACCGGAAGAATATTCCAGGCAACCTCTTGGAAGTTTTTTAATTCCCGAGATCCATAGTGAGGGCGTCAATCAGGCTTCGGATATAAATGGCGTCCGCTCTGCCATAGAAGCTCATGGCCTCCGGGATCTTCTGAGACAGAGATCCCTCAGCAATGCTCATTTTGTTTCTGGCGTAAACGGCTTTGATGATCTTTTCTGCCTCTTCCTCATTGAACTTCTGGAGGAACGGAAAGTTGATCGAGCCGCTTCTAATGCCCTCAAGAAGGAGCTGGAAAGCCTCTTCAAAGGAGCGTGAGATGACGAGTGTTCTCTCTGAAAATGTTCGGTTGCTTGCCTATGCGTTTATCGCTTTTGATGTGATCTTTGTTATTCAGGTCATCTTCGGTCTCATCAGGAACAATAAAGATCGGGGGACTCAAGAAGAGGTGCGCAGATGCATGACTTCTTTTCTGATTGATAACCATATCGATCAATTAATTGACCGCAGGTTGAGATTAAAGAAGCTTGCCACTCGAACTCAATCATCCAACCTGGGAGAAAAGGAACTCAAATGAACTATGTAACACTGATTTTTAGGAAAGGAGCGTGAGATGGAAGGCACAGCAAAAGTATACGGGGCGGTGCTGGAAGTCGCCCGCGAACTTGGCAGAGCCGGCATCGGGAAGCGATCCTCTGAAGGGCTGCGGTTCTCATACCGCTCGATTGAAGATGTGCTGGCGGCTTTAAACCCGCTTCTGTATCAGCACCATCTGATCATCTACCCAGAGCGAATTGACCAGGAACCGGAGCAGTCCGTCAGCACTCGGGGCGGCGGTGTGCAGCGCCTTGTTCGGACAACGATTACATATCGTTTTGTAAGCACTGAAGACGGGAGCTCCTTTACCGCGCAGGCGCTCGGAGAAGGGCTTGACAGCAGCGACAAGGCAAGCGGCAAGGCGATGAGCTACGCGTTTAAGAGCGCGATGTTCCAGACCTTCTGCATCCCGGTTATCGGCATGCCAGACCCTGACGCCGAACAGGGAACCGAGATAGCCGCGGCGCCGGTCTCGCAGGATTTGCTGGACCGTGCCCGTGACGCCGCTATGAGCGGTCTCGAAGCATACAGAGCTTTCTTCAAGAGTGTCTCTCAAACTGAGAGAAAGAGCCTCGTCTCGTCAGGCGAGCACGAAAAACTGAAGGCATTTGCTGAAGGAGGAGAAGGAAATGCAGGCTGAATCACTTAGCCACGGAGACGCAAACCCACTCCAGCGAACCGCGAAGTGGTTCTCAGACCGTTGCGGCTGTCTCACGGCATCCCGCGCGGCTGACGCGCTGGCGATATCGGCGAAGACCGGGAAACCGCTCAAATCCAGGCAGGATCTGATTGATACACTGATCGCGGAACGGGCAACCGGAGTTGCGCAGAGTTCCGGGACGACCTGGGCGATGCAGTGGGGGATTGATCATGAAGCTGAGGCACGCGAGGCGTATGAAGCGGCTACAGGCGAGATGGTGGATCTGGTGGGCTTCATCCCGCACCCGGATATTCCTTGGTTTGGAGCGTCTCCGGATGGCTTGGTCGGCTCGGATGGGCTTGTAGAAATCAAATGCCCACAGACTGTCACGCATCTGCGCCGAGTGGCGGCAGGAGTCCCGGCTCCAGAGTACCTCCTGCAGATGGACGTGCAGTTAATCTGTACTGGCAGGAAATGGTGCGACTATGTTGACTATGACCCGCGGCTTGAGGCAAAGAATCCGGAGCTCACGCTTTTTATCCGGAGATATGAACCCGCCCCCGAACATCTTGCGGGGACGCTTGAGGCTTGTCGGGTATTCCTCGCGGAGGTCGACAGCCAATATAGGAAGCTCATGAATCTTGGAGAGAGGAGAGAACAAAATGTGTGAAGCGAAATTCTCAATTGAAATCGGGAATGGCAACCCGAAACTGCTGATCCGTGTTGGGGCTTTCAACACACTGCAGGGTGATTACGTGCTGAAAGATAAAGAGACGTGCGAGCGGTTGAAGGCTCTGATTGATCAGGCGGAGGACTTCTTCCCCTCTGAGGGCAAAGGCCTTAAGGAGAGCGGAAATGCCCGCCAGTAAGAAGCCTCGAAAGAAGCACCACCATAAAGTCACCTGGGCGAGCGCTGAGAAACATTGCAGTTTCCTGATCCGTGGTGAGGACTGGACGCCTGACATGCTGAATGATTTCGCGCAGGACTTCCTCTTCCCCCTGGACGCGATCTACTGGAGCAAAGGGGAGGATCCTTACATGAAAAGGCTTTTTGGGAGAACCAAGGATCAGCTCGTCATGGCGTGGGTGCTTGGGAATCTTCTCATCGAGCGGGATGAATACCGGAAGGTGATCGCTGAGGCGAATAAGTGCCTGCAGGCGGCGTTTAACTGCTGGCTGGATCACAAGAGGATCCTTTACCCGCAGCTGAAGCGATGCAAGCACCTGATGCTTCAGCTTTTTGAGGCTATCACCTCGGTCTATCAACCACATGAAGTCAACACCTGCCACAGCCAGGAGTCTCGGAACCTCTGGGTTTTCGATAAGGCTGAAGCCGAACTGGACGGGATGCTGGGGCTTAAGGGGAAGGAGATCCACTATGCCTGAAGAAAAAATCAATCACCCGGCGCACTACAACCAGCTGCCGCACGAAGTCATCGAGATCGTTGCTGATCGGGATTTCTGTTCTGGGAACGTTGTGAAGTACCTGATGCGCGCCCCATATAAGGGGAATGCAGTTGATGACCTGAAAAAGGCGCGCTGGTATCTGATATGGCTCCTGGAGCATAACTACCCGATAGGCTCGCGCGATCTTTACCATAAGGAATACAGAATGACTTGTGAAAACGCTAATGCGATCAGCGGTCCTGGAGCCAAAGAAATCTCAAAAGCAATCAAGCTTTTTGTGTCCGGATATGGGGAGGAAGCTTTGGCCGCTATAGATAAAGCAATAGATGAACAGGAGAGCGAGAAATGAGGAAGCGTGGCAGAACAATCCCCCCGCTGGGGTTACTGATGGTGGATGTGAAAGAAGCCGCGGCCATGCTCTCGATTGGGGAAAGCACCGTGTGGAAAAAGGTGAAGGAAGATCCCTCGTTCCCTCAGCCCGTGCGCCTCAGCCCAAAGTGCACGAGGTTCAAGGTAGACGATATCAGGAAGTGGGTGAAATCCGTCGGGACGGGAGTCTCAGCGTGAGTTTCCCTTGATGCCGAGAGATTAAAGAGTGGCGTGCAGATGGAGGATAAGAAGAAGCAGACTTCCCAACCCAATAAAAAATATCCAACTGCCCCAGAAACAAATCGCCCAGAGGTGTTTAACCATAGTAACGGCAGTTAGGGCTCTTTCTTCAGTCGGCTTAAATTCAGATGTCCGGACATAATCCGCAAGAGCCCCATTAATCTTCGTCTGTAGCCAATCCTCTTCGCGTATTTTTTGCATTGCGATCCCTCCAGGAGTCTGTGCTGACCATTTTAACAAAGTGGATTCGTTGGAATGGAATATGCTATATTTTCCCTGTCCGGGATTCCGGACGCGGGATTGGCGTCCCGACTGTTAGGCGCATAGCTGCCTCATGCGGCTTTTCTTATGCGCGCAGGTCACCTTTTATGGGTGGGCTTGCAGGCTCCCTTTGGGAGGCCGGCTCCTAACACCGGTACGCCAACCTGCAAGGCCTGCCCGCCACACTTGGCGTAGTGGTGGCAGGGATTTAATTCCCTTGTTAGGAGACATGCTTATGTCTAATCTCTCTGTGTTCTCATTTGAGAAATCCCCCGTAAGAACTATCCTCGTTTCGGGTGCCCCGTGGTTTTCGTCTGCCGATGTCGGCAAGATTCTTCAACTCTCGAATATCCGTGCTTCTGTTGCGCTTTTGGATGATGACGAAAAGGGTGTAAATACAATTGACACCCCCGGCGGGAAGCAAGAAATTTCAATCGTTTCTGAGTCTGGTCTTTATGCTCTGATTTTCAAAAGCCGCCGTCCAGAAGCCAAGAAGTTTCGCCGCTGGGTGACAAGTGAAGTGCTCCCCGCTATCCGCAAGACCGGGAGCTACTCAGCAGCCACCCTCACCCCCGCGGAGCAGCTTCAGATCCGCAAGGCAATCTCGGCGCGCGCAAAGAAGAGCGCTGTCGCTTACCAGACGATCTATCACGCGCTCTATGCCCACTTTCAGGTCGCAAAGTATGACCAGATCCGAAGCGAGGGCCTTCAGACCGCGCTCGACTTCATCGCGACCTGCGAGGTAAAGCTCCCCGCGCTCGAAGATAAAAACAGCATCACGCTCTCAAGAGACGAGATGGAACGTATCAGAACCCTCGTCTACTACAAAAAATATCTCTTCCGCAGGGAGCTTGACCTTGTCTATCAGCTCCTCGTTGCAGCCCAGTCTCCAGAGGCGCCGCGCTTCTACGAAATGATGAACGAGGCAAACATGAATGAGGTCGAAAAAATCCTCGCCCACCACGACATGGCCGTAAAGGATTTGCCGTGCTATAGGTACCTGATGAGCCACTAAGTTATCAGACCTCTGAGCAGCACGGGGCGGTGCTTAAGCCACCCCGATTTTTTATGCCCATTCTTTATAATCCCCACATTACTATTTGCTCTTCATATGCTCCTCCGGTCTGCAAAGCGATTTCAGGGAAACAAAAAAAATCATGGAAGAAAAGGCAGCTGAACCCGCTATTCGTTTTGCTGAATTTGCTGGCGCTTGGGAACAGCGGAAGTTAGGAGAACTGTACGAAAAAGCAGGTTCTGGCGGTACTCCAAATGCTTCGAATGCCTCCTTTTATATGGGGACAATCCCGTTTCTTGGCATCTCAGATATAAAAGGCAGATACATTACAAAAACAGCTAAGCACATCTCTGAAAAAGGCTTAAAAAGCAGCGCCGCCTGGATGGTTCCATCCGGTGCTATTTCGTTGGCAATGTATGCCAGCGTCGGAAAAGTGGGCATCACAAGCGTTGAGCTTGCAACAAGCCAAGCCTTTTATAACATGGTGTTTGCATCTTCTTCGTTACGGAATTTCATTTTTTCCCGTTTGGAAAAAGCTTCGGATAATGACGAATGGCTACCTTTAGTTTCTACAGGTACACAAAGCAATCTAAATGCCGACAAGATAAAGAATTGGTGTATTTCAGTACCAAACTCTAACGAGCAAAAGCTCGTAGGCGAATTTTTCAAAAAGCTTGATAATCTTCTTACCCTTCATCAGCGTAAGTATGAGAAGCTCCTGAACATCAAGAAATCGATGCTCGAAAAAATGTTTCCGAAAGAAGGTGAGGTTGTCCCCGAAATTCGATTCAAAGGATTTACTGGTGCTTGGGAAGAGCGAAAATTAGGCGATATCGCAGATATCACGGGTGGGGGGACCCCCAGTACAAGCAATAATGATTACTGGGATGGCATTATTAATTGGTACTCACCGGCAGAGATTTCAAATCAGATTTTTCTAAATTCAAGCCAAAGGAAAATAACGGAACTTGGCTATAGCAGCTGTTCGGCCAAAATGCTGCCAAGGGGAACCGTGCTCTTTACTTCACGAGCTGGAATTGGCAAAACGGCCATTCTATCGGCAGAAGGTTGCACTAACCAAGGGTTCCAATCGATTGTGCCTCATGCCAATGAACTTGATTCTTACTTTATTTTTTCCAGAACTCATGAACTGAAAAAATATGGCGAAGTCGTTGGAGCCGGGTCTACTTTTGTAGAAGTTTCTGGGAAACAAATGGCGGCTATGACGCTAATGATGCCGCCAAAGTTCAATGAGCAAAAAATGATCGGCGATTTTTTCAAGCGCCTGGATTCAATTCTTACCCTCCATCAGCGAAAGCTGGAAATGCTTAAAAACATAAAGCAGGCTTTCCTGGATAAGATGTTTGTTTAGACTGGCTATCCTTTTAGATAAGTGTTCTAATCCATAGGGAAGATAGCATCCGCCCAATCCCGAAAAAAACGGCCGCATTCCGTGCATAGTGCCTGCCGGCCCCTGAGATCCCGGAGGGGCTCTGTGCAGAGCGTAGGCCGCTAATCTGAAAAAATCTTCTTGGATTTGCCACAGAGACCGTAATTGTTCTCCAGGGATGAAGTTCCCGTAACCTTCTCCTTCGACGTGGATAACCAGTACCCCAAGCTCTGGAGATAGCTTAAGCTGTTTTTGGCCTGGTTTAACGCCGGCTTCAGCAAATTCCAACAACTCCTCAAAATTGTTGATTTCGATCGTCCCTGAACTTAAAGAATTTCCCATGGCGAAACCCTCCTAAAGCTTATAGCACTGCCAGTTTATCCGACATGAACCAATGACATGCAGAATTTCCCCCAGGCATCGTAGACCTCACGCATATCACCCAGAGCCTGCTCCCGATCGTACGCGCACTGGTAGGACTCGTTGCGGTGATCCAAGCAGCTTTCTCTCAGATCGCGCGAGAACGGCTTGTGGGAGTATCCCTTGGCATCCTTGGCCCAGGTATTGAAAGTTGCCCGCGCGAGCCCGTGGAGGGTCACTATACGGGGTTTGCCGGTCTTCGCATGGAACTGATCGGGGTCTACCCAGCCAATCCCGTCAATTCTTTTCTGTTTGTCGTGCATGCGCTTAATCAGCGCCCGGACAGAATCACGGGAAAAAGGAGAATTTCTCCCCTTGTTCACATTGGGGAAAATATAGGAATCTGGAGATCCCCCTACCCGTGGGGCTGATTCCAGCAGCTGAACGGCTTCTGGGCAAAGCGGTGTTTTGCGGTCAAAGGGAATCTTTTCGCTCTTCACCTTCATGCGGGCACGAGGAATAACGTGCAGCCACCTCCCATCATCATCCTGCTGGATTTCCCCCCATGTTGCTTCACGCGCTGTTGTGTTGCGCGCTGAAGTAAGGATCGCGAATGCAAGGCAGCGGGCCGTCTGGCTAACCGGGACAAGCTGCATAAGTGCCTTAAAGAAAGCCGGCATACGTTTCGGCGGCAGTGCCGGCTCGTGCCCGCCTTCCGGTCGATTTAGTGGCAGCAAATCCCCTAAACGCCCGTCCACCACCTGGCACGGGTTAACCATCGGCGGGATCATCTCCGAGCGTATTGCCCAATCAATCGCTCTTTTAGCGTCGCTAAGGATCCTTTCGGGCGTGTCAATCATGGTCCCCCTCTTTTCCCCCAGGGCATCACAGAACATCTGAGGTTTCAGGTCTACAACCGGGCAGTCTCTGATTTCTTTAGGGATGTGATTCCTGAAAAAGCCATCCCAAACCAGATCGCGGGATTTTTCAGCGTTTTTCCACCTCCCCCTCTTTGTGTTGAACTCAATCCACTTCCAGATAAGTTTTTCAAAGGTTAGTGCGTCCTTCTCTTTTTGAGGTGCCGGGGAGGGGCGTAGCGCGTCTCTGGTCGCTTTCTCCTGCTCAGATGGGTCAATCCCTTCCGCTATCAGTTTCCTCCATCTGAGCCCCTTCTCGAAGGCCTCAGCGAGTGACATTTCGGGATACTTCCCGAGAGTAAAGACCCGCTTCAAACCACGATCCCGAAGCAGGAAATAACGGGCATATGTCCCGTCCTTGAGCTTCCTGACTCCAACATAAAGCCCGGGGACAATCCCGCATGAAGCGTCAGCCGTCAGGGCTTTCAAACGCTTGTCAGTCATCCTGTTTGCCACGCGCATAACGCTCAATCTCCGTAATCAAATGTTTTTAAATAAAAAATACAGTTATTACCACAAAAAATTCCGTTATGTTTGGGGAGAAATTGAAGTTTCCCCGCTCATTTGTGGTAATGATTGTGGCATAGATTCTTAGATAATGACACGCCTTACGGAGAGGATTAGAGACAAAGACAACACGCGTATTGTGTCTTAAGCTCTTGTTTTTATTGAGTTGTCGTAGACGAATACAAAGAAAAAGGAGGCAACTTTCGTTGTCTCCTTTCCTGGAATTGGTCGGGGTGGTGGGACTCGAACTCACGACCCCTTGCACCCCATGCAAGTGCGCTACCAGGCTGCGCCACACCCCGAGAGAGATGAACTATACCACAAAATCTTCATAAAAGGAAATTTTTGATGGAATCCCTGATATTCCGGAGTTCCTCGACCACATTCGGGCTCACGGCGGCTCTGCCTTCAGTCGCCTGAGCGACTGCTGTCTTCCGGTCCTTCAGATGCTTCTTCGCGCCGGCCAGCGTATAGCCCTGATCATAGAGGAGCGAGCGGATCTCACGCGCCGTGAGAATATCCTTCTTCTCATAGCGGCGGCGCGAACCGTGACGGCCCGGCGAAAGCTGCTTGAACTCATCCTCCCAGAACCGGAGAACCGAAGTCGCGACTCCGACCAGCTCAGCCGCTTCGCCGATCGTGAAAAAGCGTTTCTCCGGAATCGGCGGAAAAGCTCCGATTTCTTTCTCTGACATGCCCTTTTCCTTCTCTAGCTGACCTTCCGATTCTAACCGCTAAAAGGACGGGCTTAAAGAAAAGCGGCAGAACCGTTTTACCGGTTCTGCCGCTCTCAAACACTCGGATTACAAAGCGATTTTAATTCGCAGACTTCGCCGGGAAGCCGGCAAGGACTGCATCGCGGAGCTTAGCCGATGCGTGGAACGTAACGACACGGCGGGCCGTGATCGCGATTTCCTCACCCGTCTTCGGGTTGCGTCCGGGGCGCTGGGGCTTGTCGCGCAGCTGGAAGTTGCCGAAACCGGAAAGCTTCACGGGGCTGCCATGCTCCAGGCGGGAGCGAATCTCGTCGAAAAACACATCGACAAGCAGCTTCGCTTCGCGCTTCGAAAGACCCATCCGGTCAAACAGAATATCGACCAGATCGGCTTTCGTCATCGTCGTCCCGACGGTGGGGGAAAAATCATTCTCTTCAATAGCCATTTCAAAGGTTACCTAATTAAGCACGAAGTTTAATGCCAAGGGGTTCAAGTCCAGCGATCACCGCTTCAGTCGCGCCTTCGATCTGGGCTTCAGTCACAGCCTCTTCACCGAAGGACTCCAGCACGAGGCGGAAGGCCATCGACTTATCGGCGGAAGGCTGATTTTCCGGATGGTACACGTCGAAGAGACGGAAGTCGGTGAGACAGGCGAGTCTCACATCCGTTCTCCGGGCGGCGCGCACCGCGTCGAAGATCTGCTTCGAAGTCAGAGAGGCCGGCACTGCGAGCGAAATATCGCGCAGCGACTTCTGGAACTTGGAAACGGGCTTATGCTCGGGGACCGGCACGCTGAGCAGCGGCTCTACATCGATCTCGAACACCACAGGGCAGAGGGGGAGATCATACGCCTGCTGAAGCCTCGGGTGCAATTCGCCGATGAGACCGATCCGTTTTCCGTCAAGATACACCCCGGCGCTGCGGCCCGGGTGAAGCGACGGGAAGACTTCCGGAACAAAATCAAGCGTGAGCGGGAAGGCGAGGCGTTCGAGGTCACCCTTCACATCGAAGAAGTCCACGCGGCGGGACTTGATGCCCCACTGCGGAGCGTCCGCGGTGCCGTAGGCGAGACCGGCGAGGTGCTCGGGCTGACGGACGCCCTTCACGGACGTGTCAGAAGGCTCAATCGTCGGATCCTGGAAGAACACGCGGCCGAGCTCAAACACGCGCACACGGTCTTCCTTGCGGTTCAGGTTGTAGCGCAGAATGTCGACAAGGCCGCCGATCAGCTGCGTACGCATCACGGAGAGCTGCGAGGCGATCGGGTTCAGCAGACGGATCGGGGCAGCTTCGCCGCCGAAATCCTTCTCCCACTTCTCTTCGACAAACGAGAAGTTCACGAGTTCCTGATAGCCGCGGCCGGCAAGCTTCAGACGCAGGTCATGCTGCGTGCGGCGATCCTCGCGGGACGGCAGCATCACAGCGCGCTCAAGCGGCGGATTTTCCGGCAGCTTGTCGTAACCCCAGAGACGGGCCACTTCTTCCACGAGGTCCTCTTCGATTTCGATATCGAAGCGGTACGTGGGAGAGGTCACCGTGAAGAGGTCACCGTCACGCGTGTACTCAAACCCGAGACGCTTGAAGGCTTCTTCCATGAAGTCGGTCGGAATGTCCACACCGACGAGCTTGCGGCAGCGTGCAGCGCGGAACTTCACGACGCGGCGCTCCGGGAGATCGGACTCAATGTCGCTCACCGGGCCGACGCGCGTGGCGTCGGTTCCGCAGATCGAGAGAACGAGCGCCGTGATGTACTCGAGATGCTCACGGGTCGTTCCATAGTCGACACCGCGCTCGAAACGGAACGAGGAGTCAGACGAGAAGTTGAGCTTACGGGCGCGGCCCTGGATCGCGGCCGGACGGAAGAACGCGGACTCGATGAAGAGGTTCACCGTGTCATCCGACACAGAGTCCGCCGAGCCGCCCATGATGCCGGCGATCGCCTGCGAACCGTTATCATCCGCGATCACGCCGTAGTACGGGGTCAGGTCAACGGTCTTGCCGTTCAGGAGCTCAATCTTCTCGCCTTCCTTCGCCCAGCGCGCCGTCACGGTGCCGGAGAGCTTATCGAGGTCAAAGAAGTGAGTCGGACGGCCGAGCTCGAGGAGCACGTAATTCGAAATATCGACGAGAGCCGAAATCGGACGCTGACCGCAGCGCTCAAGCCGCTCCGCCATCCATTCAGGCGTCTTCGCCTTGGCGTTCAGCCCCGTGATCACGCGGCTCGTATAACGGGCGCAGAGGTCAGAGGCCTCAATCTTCACGGCATGAGCCGCGTCAGTCGTCACAGCGGCTTCATGGATTTCCGGGAGCTTCAGCTCAGCCCCCGTCACGGCGTGGACTTCACGCGCGATACCGGTGAGAGAAAGCGCGTCACCGCGGTTCGGCGTGACGTTCAGATCCACCACGACGTCGTCGAGGTGAGCGTACTTGCGGATATCTTCGCCGATCGGGGCGTCTTCCGGCAGAAGCCAGAGACCGTCATGATCCTCGGACACGCCGAGCTCACGGGCCGAGCAGAGCATGCCGTTCGAGGGCACGCCGCGCAGCTTCGCCTTCTTGATCTTGAACCCGCCGGGGAGCTCAGCTCCCACCATCGCGCAGGGCACACGCACCCCAGCTCGGACGTTCGGCGCGCCGCAGACGATCTGGATCAGTTCGCCAGTGCCGGCGTTCACCTGGCAGACATGCAGGTGATCGGAATTCTCATGGTCGCGGCATTCAACGACTTCAGCAATCACGACACCCGTGAAATCGGGGGCCGCCTTACGGGCTTCGTCCACTTCGAGGCCGTGCATCGTGAGCGCGTCCTGGAGCTCCTCGCTCGAAATCGCGGGATTCACATACGTACGAAGCCAGCTTTCAGAAAACAGCATTTTTCTTCCCCATTACTCGTTGAACTGGCGAAGGAACCGGAGGTCGCCTTCAAAGAAGAGCCGCAGGTCGTCGATGCCGTAGCGCAGCATCGTGAGACGCTCAAGACCCGAGCCGAAAGCGAAGCCGCAGTACTGCTCGGGATCGAGCCCGTAGTTGCGGACCACGGTCGGGTGCACTTCGCCGGCGCCGGAAATCTCAAGCCACTTGCCCTTGCGGGAGCCGGTGGTGAACATCATGTCCACTTCAACAGACGGCTCGGTGAACGGGAAGTAGCTCGGACGGAAGCGCACGATGAGGTCGTCGGTTTCGAAGAACCGGCGCAGGAACATGGAGTACACGCCCTTCAGATCCGCGAAGCTGATGTTTTCGCCGAGCCACAGTCCTTCGACCTGATGGAACATCGGGGAGTGCGTGGCGTCGGAGTCAACGCGGTAGGTACGTCCCGGAGCAATCACCTTGATCGGCGGCTTGTGGGTGCGGGAGTAACGGACCTGCATCGGGGAGGTGTGCGGGCGCAGCGGCAGCAGCAGCCCCTTCTCATCCTTCATGTCGACGTAGAACGTATCCTGCATCGAGCGGGCCGGATGGTTGAGGGGGTTATTGAGCGCCGTGAACGTGTACCAGTCGTTCTCGATTTCGGGGCCGGAGGCCACGTCGAAACCGATCGAACGGAAAATCTCTTCAATACGCATCCAGGTGCGGATCACGGGGTGGATGCCGCCGGCGGGAGACGTACGTCCCGGCAGCGTCACATCGATCGCTTCCTCGGCAAGCTTCTTCTCGAGAGCGGCCTGCGCGAGCGCTTCGCGGCGGGCGTTCAGCGCCTCTTCCACAGCACGCTTCGCGGCATTGATCTCAGCACCGGCCGCCTTCCGCTGGTCGGCTGCGAGATCCCGCAGACCCTTCATCATTGTCGTGAGGGTGCCGGACTTCCCAAGGAATTTCGCCTTGGCATCTTCCAGCGCTGCAGGCTGCGTCGCTTCAGCGAAAGCCTGCCGGGCGGATTCAATCAGTTTGGATAAATCTTCCATTTTTTGATTCCGATACGGAAAACGTGGGCAGCAGCGGTCTGCTTTCTTGCCCGCAATACAGAAGAAGATAACGAAAAAAGGGGCGGCCCGGTACTGCTGGCCCGCCCCTTTTAAAGCTGGAGCACCTCAGCCGAGGCTTCAGCGCTCCTGTGCTTTGACAAGTGGATTCACCAATTAAGCACGAGCTGCCTTGGCCTTTTCGACCAGAGCAACAAAGCCTTCCTTGTCAAACACAGCCATATCAGCGAGCACCTTGCGATCAAGGAGGATGTTCGCCTTGTGAAGGCCGTTGATGAAGGCGCTGTAGGTCATTCCGTTCTGACGGGTAGCCGCATTGATACGGGCAATCCACAGACGGCGGAAGACGCGCTTCTTCGCACGGCGGTCACGATAGGCGTACTGGGCGCCGCGCATGACGGCTTCCTTGGCCACACGGAACACATTGTTGGCACGAAGGCTGTAGCCCTTCGACAGGGCGAGCAGCTTCTTATGACGGGCACGAGCGGTTACACCACGCTTAACTCGAGGCATCTTTTTATTCTCCTATCCAGATCAGGAAGCGATGGCAAGCATGCGCTTGACGTTGAGCTCATTGCACTTCGCAACCGTCACCATGCCGCGCAGGTGACGCTTGTTCTTGGTCGTGCGATGGGACAGGATGTGACGCTTGGTCGAGTGGCCAAACTTGATGGAACCGCCGGAGCGCACTTTAAAGCGCTTGGCAGCAGCCCGCTTGGTTTTCATCTTCGGCATTTGCCGTTTCCTCTTTATTGATGACTCAAAGGCGCCTTCCGGAAAAAGTTTGGATGGTCTTGAACTGCCCTTGAATCACTTCTTCTAACTCCGACACTTCCCGGGTTGGGAGAAGTTTCGGAGGTACTGCAAAACTGGTCAGAAATGCCGGAGGAGAGAAACGCATCTCCCCCGGACGATTTCGTCTGATTACTTCTTGCGCTTCGGCCCGAGCACCATGATCATCTGGCGCCCTTCGAGCTTCGGATTCTGCTCAACCTGAGCGATATCACCCAGCTCGGTCTTCACGCGGTCCATAAGTTCCACGCCGAATTCCTGATGGGCCATTTCGCGGCCGCGATAGCGGAGCGTAATTTTAGCCTTATCTCCGCCTTCAAGGAAGCGGCGGACAGCACGGATCTTCGTCTGAAAATCGTTTTCGTCGGTCGCGGGGCGGAACTTCACTTCCTTCACCTGCGTGACCTTCTGCTTGGCCTTGGCTTCCTGAGCGCGCTTCTGTTCCTGGTACTTGAACTTGCCGTAGTCAATCAGCTTGCAAACCGGCGGACGCGCCTTCGGCGCGACTTCGACCAGATCCACGCCGAGCTCTTCAGCCTTGTGAAGAGCGTCGTACGTGTTCATGATGACGCTGGTTCCGTCCGGCATCGTGACTCGGACCTCGGGGACCCGGATTTCACGATTCAGACGATGACGATTTTCCTCTTTTGCAGGGTTATCCCTACTATTTGTTATCACTTATTAACCTCAATGTTGGTGTGATCGGCGACCTGAGCCGCGAGCAGCGCAGCAAAGTCGTCAAAACTCATAGCACCGATATTCCGGCCGCCGCGCTCACGGACAGCCACTGTACCTGCCTGCTTTTCCTTCTCACCCACAACCAGGATGTAAGGAACTTTCGTCAGACTAAGTTCGCGAATTTTATAGTTGATTTTCTCACTGCGCAAATCCTCTTCTACTCGATAACCCGCATTGAAGAGTTTCTGATAAACCTCGTGAGCGTAGTCTGCCTGGGAATCCGTAATGGAGGCAACCGCTACCTGAGTCGGTGCGAGCCACGGCGGAAGGGCTCCGGCGTAGTTCTCAAGCAGCATACCAATCCAGCGTTCCAGAGAACCGAGGATAGCACGATGGAGCATAACCGGGACCTTTCTCTGGTCATCGGCATCAACATATTCCGCTCCGAGACGGCCCGGCATCTGGAAGTCAACCTGAACCGTACCGCACTGCCAGCTGCGGCCGAGGCAGTCACGGAGGTGGTACTCAACCTTCGGGCCGTAGAAAGCGCCTTCACCCGGCAGCACCTTGTACTTCACACCGGCGCGGTCGAGAGCGATCATCAGATCCTTCTCAGCCTTGTCCCAGGTCGCGTCGTCACCGATACGCATTTCAGGACGCGTCGCGACGAAGTACTCAATATCGTCGAATCCGAAGTCCTTGTAGACCTTCTTCACGATCGCGGTGAAATTCACGCATTCGTCGAGAATCTGATCTTCCGTGCAGAAGATGTGGCCGTCGTCCTGCGTGAAACCGCGGACGCGCATCAGGCCGTGCAGAGAGCCGGACGGCTCGTTGCGGTGGCACTGACCGAATTCACCGTAGCGGATCGGCAGATCGCGGTAAGAGCGGAGCGCGCTCTTGAAGATCTGGATGTGGCCCGGGCAGTTCATCGGCTTCAGAGCGTAGATGCGGTTCTCAGACTCCGTCGTGAACATGTTGGAGCGGTACTTCGCCCAGTGGCCGGACTTCTCCCAGAGGGAGCGGTCGAGAAGCTGCGGAGCCTTCACTTCCTGGTAGCCGTTGTCGCGGTAGATGCGGCGCATGTACTGCTCGATCACCTGCCAGAGGGCCCAGCCCTTCGCGTGCCAGAAAATCATGCCCGGGGCTTCTTCCTGGAGGTGGAAGAGGTCCATGTCCTTGCCAAGCTTGCGGTGGTCGCGGCGGGCGGCCTCTTCGAGCATGTGCAGATAAGCCTTCAGCTCATCCTTCGTCGCGAACGCGGTGCCGTAGATACGCTGCAGCATCTCATTCTTCGAGTCGCCGCGCCAGTAAGCGCCGGCCACCTTCATCAGCTTATGCACCTTCAGCACACCGGTGCTCGGCACGTGAGGCCCGCGGCACAGATCCGTGAAGTCGCCCTGCGTGTAGAGCGTGATCTTCTGGTCTTCCGGAATCGCCTTCACGAGTTCGACCTTATAGTGCTCGCCGAGCTTATCGAAGAAGGAGATCGCCTCGTCGCGCGTCACTTCGCGGTGCGTGATCGGGAGGTTCTCCGCCACGATCTCGTCCATGCGCTTTTCGATCTTCGCGAGGTCTTCTTCCGAGAAGGGCTTCTTGCAGGAGAAGTCGTAGTAGAAACCGTTTTCGATCGACGGTCCGATCGTCACTTCGGCTTCCGGATAGAGCTGCTTCACTGCCTGAGCCATCAGGTGAGCGGTGGAGTGGCGAATGATGTCAAGACCTTCCTCATCCTTACCGGTGATGATCGCGACAGAGGCGTCGTGATCCACGGTCTCGGAGAGATCCACAAGCTTTCCGTCCACGCGGCCGGCAAGCGCCGCACGGGCGAGTCCGGCACCGATCGAAGCGGCAATCTGCGCCACTGTCACGGGGCCTTCAAACTCGCGCTTTGAACCATCCGGCAAAGTAATTTCCAACATTTGACACTCCCTTTTCAACCCCTTCAGACAGGGACTTCTCTTTCAAAAGATTTCTTGCCCAGACTGTTTGCCGCCTGAAGAGCGGCAACTCTGACCGCCCGTCAGGCGGTTCTGCCGGCCGGTCCGCCCAGGTAAAGGATATCGGCCGCCGGCTCGGGCTGCAAAGAATAAAAAAAAGTGCGGCCCGAGCCGCACTTTCTTTTTTAAAGCAACAGAACTGCTGTGTGACTCACCATCGGTTTTAGATGATGGTCAGTGTAGTTCGATTCATCAGAGAAAAATCTAACAACACAGCACTCCCAGAAAAATTTGGTAGGCACGATTGGACTCGAACCAACGACCCCCACCATGTCAAGGTGATGCTCTAACCAGCTGAGCTACGTGCCTGAGAGAATTAGAATTCTACGGATCCAAAATAAAAAAGCAAGAGTTCCCCCTAAAAATATTTTATTTTAGGGGTTTTCACTAGCTTCTATGGGCCGAAATGACCCCTTTCACCTCAAGAATCTCCTTCAGGGCCTGCTGCATCAGCGCGGCACCGGCCACTTCCACCCCGAATTTCAGGCGCGCGACGTTCTTCACAGTCTGCGTGTTGACGTTCGTGATGTTGATCTTCAGGCGGATGAAGACATCGGTCACATCTTTCAGAAGACCGATACGGTCGCGGGCGAGAACGAGGATCTCCATCGGGTAGAGAGTGTCCTCGGGCGCTTCACCCCAGGAGACCTCAATCAGACGTTCCTTCGACTGCTCCATCAGGTTCTTCACGTTCGGGCAGTCAGCGCGGTGCACAACGACACCGCGGCCGCGGGACACAAAGCCCACGATCTCGTCAGGCGGCACCGGATGGCAGCACTTCGCGAGCTGCGTGAGAAGCGATCCGACACCAGCAACAAGAATCTGTCCGTTATCGTGATGGGCACGCGGCTGCGCGGGCTTCACCGGGATCACCGGCTCATCGGCCGCCTTTTTCTGCGTCTGAGGCACCACGACCGCTTCGATCGCGCGGTTCGAAATCTCGTCCTTCGCGATGGTGAGGCAGAGATCATCCACGGACTCAAAACCAAGCGTCTTCGCGAGCGACTCAAGGTTATAAGTCGACTTCCCGAGGCGCGCGAGTTCGGTATCGAGCTCATCACGCCCGCGTGCGATCTGCTCCTGGAGGTGCAGCTGGTTGAACCACGTTCTCACCTTGCCGCGGGTCCGGGCCATGGCGGCGAACCCAAGCTCCGGATTCATCCAGTCCTGCGACGGGCCGCCGGACTTCGCCGCGATGATTTCCACCGTGTCGCCGGTCTTCAGCTTATGCGTGAGCGGCACGATCGCGCCGTTCACCTTCGCGCCTCGGCAGCGGTGGCCGAGCTGCGTGTGGACCATATAGGCAAAGTCCACCGGTGTGCTGTTCGCCGCGAGTTCCACAACGCGCCCCATCGGGGTGAGCGCGTAGATCAGATCGTCCTCGACACCCGGCGCGCGCGGCGGCTCAACGTCCGAGTGCCACGCGAGCAGCTGACGGAGCCAGACAACTTTCTGCTCTTCAGCGGAATTCACGCCAAGCGAATTGCCCGCTTCCTTATAGCGCCAGTGGGCCGCGAAACCGAGTTCCGCGAACTCATGCATCTCGCGCGTACGGATCTGGATTTCGACCGGAAGCCCGTTTGAAGCCTTCACAACCGTGTGCAGCGACCGATAGCCGTTCGGCTTCGGATGCGCGATATAGTCGTCGTACTCTGACTGAATCGCGGTGAAATTTTCATTCAGGATCGAGAGCACCTCGTAGCACTGTTCGACCGTATCCACGATGACGCGGAGCGCCCGGAGGTCGAAGAGCCGCTCAAACGGCAGGTGCTTACGCTCCATCTTGAGCCAGATCGAGTAGATATGCTTCGAGCGGCCGGAGACCTCGCCCCGGATATGGTGCGCGGCGAGCAGCGACCGGATCTTCGTCACGGCCTGCTGCACGAAGGCGAGGCGCTCGGCGCGGCTCGCGTCGAGGTGCCGCACGATCTCCTGATAGACCTCAGGCCGCGTGAAGCGGAGCGACAGGTCCTCGAGCTCCCACTTCATCTGCCAGATACCGAGGCGGTTCGCGAGCGGCGAGTAGAGCTGGAGCGTTTCCGCGGCGTAGATCTTCGCGTCATCCGACGGGTGCATCACAAACCAGCGCAGCGTCTGCAGACGGCTCGCGAGACGAAGGAGCACGACCCGGAGGTCGCCGCACATCGCGAGCAGCATCTTTCTCAGCTTCTCGGGCTGGGACGCGGCATTCGCTTCCTTGTTGCTCGAACGGGCCTGTTCGGAGAGCTTCATCAGACGCTGCAGATCGGTGCAGAGCTCGAGCACCTTGCCGCCGAAACTCTTCTCAATCCACTCCTCAGGATTCTTCAGATAATCCTGCACGGAGGAGAGATAGGCCGCGGCAATCAGTTCATCATCATCCCGGATGCCCCGCAGAATGCTGGCCATGCCGTCTGCGTGCGACATACGGGGTTCGCCTGTCTCAAGGCATTGCCCCGCGTAGAGCGGTTCCACCATCGAACGGGCAAGCTGCCAGTTCACTTTAACCGGCGCTTCGGTTTTCTTGTTATCTGGTGCCATCGGACAAATCTTCTCTGCGGTTAATGAGGAATAAACACCTTCAGACAGGCCTCGCGTGGGAATCCCCTTGCGACAGCCCATTCTATGGCGGCGTGCTTATATCAGTAGAAATCCCGAATCCGGTTTTGCAAATTAATACAAATTCAGATTCTAGGCGAGACTGCGGACGGATTAGGCCGCAGAAATATTCAATTCATGACGCCGATGCGGCGAAGCAGCGTGGCAATGTCAACGCCATTACGGACGTTCAGCTTCCGGGTGGCGGAGCCGCGGTGCACCTTGACGGTCTTCTCGGCGATATTCAGTTTCTCGGCGATTTCTTTGTTCTGGAGCCCCTCGGCAACAAGCTTCACCACTTCTTTTTCGCGCGCGGTCAGCGTCTCAAAGGCCGCCCGGTCCGCGTTATCGCGCTCATCCGCCTCAACCCGCTCGAGGTCGCGCTTCACGGCGGCCTCCACCACGGCGATCAGCCGGTCGCCGTCCACCGGTTTCTGGAGGAAATCCGCGGCGCCCTGCTTCAGCACGTGCACCGCCATATCGACGTCGCCGTGCCCGGTGACAAAGATCACCGGAATCCTGAAACCCCTGGAGTCGAGCAGATCCTGCAGTTCAAGGCCTGTCATGCCCGGCATTCGGGCGTCGAGCAGGAGGCAGCCTGGACGGGCCGGATCATCATGCTTCAGAAAGTCGTCAGCGCTCTCGTAGCATGCGGTCTCGTAGCATGCGGCCCCGAGCAGGAAGGCGCTCGACTGCCTCACGCCTTCGTCGTCATCCACGATTCTCACCAGCGGCGATTTACTTTCCGACCCCATTTTTCTCTCCAACCCGAAGTCAACCAAAACCCGCCCCCGCTTCTCCAGGCAGAGGCATCCCCACTTTTGTATTGTGAACCTATGCGGGGATGAATTTCAAAAAATTAAGAAAAAAGGCCAGGGACTGAGTCCCCGGCCTTATTCCGGAACACGGATAAAACCGGGAGAATCCCGGTCTCTTATCCGTTAGTTCTTCAGGCTGTGAATCGGAGCCGGGATACGGCCGCCGAGGTTCACGAAGCCTGCGGAGTCACCGCCAGGAACGCGGATGACGGCCGCTTCGCCGAGCAGTCCGCCGAAGACCGCCACGTCGCCCACCGTCTTGCCGGGGACCGGAATCACGCGGACAGCGGTCGCCTTGTTGTTGATCATGCCGATCGCGGCTTCGTCAGCAATGATGCCGCCGATCGTCGAGGCCGGGGTGTCACCCGGGATCGCGATCATGTCGAGACCGACCGAGCAGACCGAGGTCATCGCCTCGAGCTTCTCGAACGTGAGCGCGCCGCTGCGGGCAGCGGCTTCAATCGCCGCGTCCTCGGACACTGGGATGAAGGCGCCGGAGAGGCCGCCGACGTGAGAGGAAGCGAAAACGCCGCCCTTCTTCACCGCGTCATTCAGCATCGCAAGAATCGCGGTCGTGCCGGGAGCGCCGATCGAGGAGAGACCGAGAGCCTGGAAGATTTCACCGACGGAGTCACCGATCGCCGGGGTCGGAGCGAGCGACAGATCGGCCACGCCAAACGGGATGCCGAGTTCCTTCGCCACGTCGCGGCCGATGATTTCACCGACGCGCGTCACCTTGAAGGCCGTGAACTTGATCGTTTCGGCAACATCGTCCACCGTGATATGGCGGCCGTTGTTCTTCTCTTCGATCAGGCGGTCAAGCGCCTTCTTCACAACGCCCGGACCGGAAACACCGACGTCGATCACGACGTCAGGCTCACCGACACCGAGGTAGGCGCCGGCCATGAAGGGCACGTCCTGGGGAATGTTGCAGAAGACAACGAGCTTCGCCGCGCCGATACCGTCGCGGTCCGAGGTCGCCTGGGCGACATCAAGCACGCGCTGGCCCATCAGGGCAACCGCGTCCATGTTGATACCGGCCTTCGTGCTGCCCACGTTGATCGAGGAGCAGACGCGGTCCGTGGTCGCGAGGGCTTCAGGCAGCGAGTCGATCAGGTTACGCTCACCGGGGGTGATGCCCTTCTCAACGAGAGCGCCGAAACCGCCCACAAAGTCGACACCGACTTCCTTCGCGGCAGCGTCAAGCTCGCGGCAGACGGCGGCAAGCTGATCGCGCGTGAAGGAGGAGCAGACCGTACCGATCGGAGAAACCGAAATACGCTTGTTCACAACCGGAATGCCGTAGCGGTCGCCGACCATGTTGCAGGTCTCAACGAGGCGCTTCGCATACTTGCTGATCTTCGCGCGGAGACGATAGGCAAACGTGTCGTAGTCGGTGCTCGCGCAGTCGAACAGGCTGACACCGAGCGTCACCGTACGCACGTCAAGGTGCTCGGCCCGGGTCATGTTGATGGTGGAAAGGATCTCGTTTTCAGAAATCATTGTTGTTTTTCACCCTAAAAGAGTCTTCTGCCGCTCTTGCAGCCGAAATGGAATTAATGAATTTCGATGTGATGCATCGCATCAAAAATGAGGTGATGCTGCATCGTGAGCGAGAGGCCCATGGCCTTGGCGCGTTCCGACATCACGCGGTGCAGCGCGCGGGCGTCAACCGCCTTCGGCACGCTCACTTCAAAAATCTGAACGGACTCACCCTCACCGAGCGGCTTCGCGCGCAGATCGTGAATGTTCACGCGCTGCTCACTCATGATGCGGGAGAAGGTCGACACGATGTCGTTGCCGTCTTTGCCCCAGATCGTCACCACGTAGGATTCGGACTCCGGCACGGAATCCTTCGGCAGTTCTTCAAAGTCGCGGATCACAAGGGAGAGGTGGAATTTGCGGGCTTCGAGCGCCTTGCTGATTTCCTCGTTGAGCGTCTCGTTGGACAGGCCTTCAGGCTTATTCAGCAGATAAATGCCCGAAAACTGGTCGTGCAGCGTGGACTGGGTCATTTCTTCGATATTGCAGCCCAGACGGGTAAGGGCGGAAGAAACGGTGGCAACAATACCGGGCTGATCAAGACCGATGACGGCGACAAGCGCGCTGTTATTTTTCGTATACTGGGTCATTTTCCTTAAGACTTTGCAGGTCAAAGTATTAGAACGTGAGTGTAACTCTATATGGCGTTTCAGTTCTTCTGACGCTCCGGGAGAAACTCACGCATTCCCGGGAATGCCGCAAGAGAATTCGCCTGGAGGGCTGAAAGAAGCTCGTCGCGGGGCATGCCCCGGAGCTGAGCGAGTTCATCGAGATACCCCGCGATATCAGCGGGTTCAGTCCGGAGGTTGCCGCTGTCGCGCCTCGCGCCTGAAGGCATATCCGGAGCGTCGGTTTCAAGCACGATGCTTTCAAGAGGAAGCGTAGCCGCAAGACGCCTGATCCGGCGGCTGCCGCTATACATCATCGCGCCGCCGAATCCGAGTTTGAGTCCAAGCGAAATCAGAATCCTCGCCTGCTCCTCGGAGCCATTAAACGCGTGCGCGACACCGCCTGAAACCGGAATCCGACGAAGCCACTTGGTGACCCAGTCGACAGACCGCCTCACGTGAAGCGAGACCGGCATGCCGGTATCCCGCGCCACCTTCAGCTGGGCGACAAACACCGCTTCCTGTTTCGCGCGGTCCAGATCCGGCACAAAACCATCCAGCCCGATCTCCGCGACCGCCACCACGCGGCTCGCGGGATCCGCCATTTCGCGCCTGAGCGCGTCACGCAGCTCGTCCGCCACTTCAGGGGTCACCGTGGGACGGGCGGTCGCGAGCGGATGAACCCCAAGCCCGACGCACCACCCGGACTCTGCCCCCACCCGGAGGCATTTCGTCCAGTCGCCTGAAATTCCCGCCGCGATGAGCGCGCAGCCGACACCCGACTCTTTCGCCCGCCGGAAGACATCCGGACGGTCATGATCGAACTGCTCAGACTGCATGTGGTTATGCGTATCGATAAGACAGGCCACGGCTCACCCTCCTCCCGGTCACTCCTCAAAGGGCTCAATCGAACCGCCCTTCAGCCTCAGAATCCGGCCGCAGCGCTTCGCGAGTCCCAGGTCATGCGTCACGATGATGATCGCGGTGTTCTTTTCGCTCGCGAGACTGAGGAACCGGTCCCAGACCGCCTGCGCGGTGTCCTGATCGAGGTTCCCCGTCGGTTCGTCCGCGAGAATGCAGGCGGGAGAGGTCACAACGGCGCGGGCAATCGCGGTTCGCTGCCGCTCGCCCCCTGAAAGCTGGGACGGCAGGTGATCAAGCCGCTCCCCGAGCCCGATTTCCTCCAGCACCGCCTTCGCGGCAGCGTTGGCTTCCGCCTCGGGTGTCCTCCGGATATAGAGCGGCATCGCCACGTTTTCGAGCGCCGTGAATTCCGGAAGCAGGTGATGGAACTGATAGACAAAGCCGAGACGCCGGTTTCTCAGGTCACCGCGCGCCTTCTCATCCATCCCTCCGATATCGACACCATCCACCACCACGCGCCCGGCGTCGGCGTCATCCAGCCCGCCGATACAGTGAAGGAGCGTCGACTTGCCGGCGCCTGACGCCCCGACAATCGCGACCGTTTCCCCAGGCTTCACGCGGAGCGACACATTCTTCAGCACCGGTGTTTCACGGTCTCCCTCACGGTACGCCTTGGCGAGACCCTCAACCTCAATCGCAAACTCACTCATATCTCAGAGCCTCAGCAGGCCGGATGCGGGACGCACGCCAGCTCGGATAAACGGTCGCGGCAAGCGACAGGAAAAGAGAAAAAACGGCAATCGGAATAATGTCGGACGCCCGGGGTTCGGACGGCATGCCGGAAATCAGGTAAATCGACTGCGGGAGGAATTCCACATGGAAAACCGCCTCAATCGCGGACACGATGGAACCGAGATTGCACGCGATGAGTAGCCCGATCGCGACACCGGATGCCACACCGATCACGCCGATCACCGCGCCCTGGATCATGAAGATCTTCATGATGGAGCCAGGCGACGCGCCAAGCGTCCGGAGAATCGCGATGTCTGACTGCTTCTCGGTCACGGTCATCACGAGAGTCGACACCAGCCCGAACGCGCCCACGAGCACGATGAGAAAGAGAATGATCGACATCATCCGCTTCTCCACCTGCACTGCGGCGAACCATGTCTTGTTTTCCACGGTCCAGTCGCGGGCGATGTACCCGGGCGGCAGCGACTTCATGAGACTCTCAGCGACAGCGGGGGCTTCCTGCATATCCGCCACGCGGACACGGACGCCCATCGGGCCCCCGGTGCGGAAGAGCGCCGCGGCGTCCTCAATATTCATGAAGAGCATCGTCGAATCGTATTCGAAGTGCCCAGCCGTAAAGATCCCTGACACCGTGAGCGTCCGGACCCGCGGGATCATGCCGGCGGGTGTCGTGGTGCCCTGAGGGACGACGAGCGCAATCTTATCTCCGGGCGCCACGCCAAGCCGTGCGGCGAGCACCGACCCGATCACCGCGTGGAAGCTCCCCGGCGTAAGTGAGTCAAGCGTTCCGGCGGGCATCGTGGAAGCGACTTCACTCGCCTTCACCTCTTCCTTCGGATCGACCCCTTCCACCATGGTGCCGATCACGCGGTCACCAGTCGAAATCAGCCCCTGCCCTTCAACGAAGGGTGCGGCTCCCCGCACTTCGGAGTTCTTTTCCGCGACCGCGGCAAGCGACCTCCAGTCCGACACGGGACCCGTGCCGCTTGAAATCTGGATATGCGGAATGACAGACAGCATCCGGTCACGAACCTGGGTCTGGAACCCGTTCATCACGGAAAGCACAATGATCAGCGCCATCACGCCGAGCGCGATTGACACGACAGACGTCGCTGAGATGAAGGAAACAAACCGGTCCTTCCGTCCGGTTCGCCGGCCGGAACGCGTATAGCGGAGGCCGATCAGAAATTCAAAAGGCAGAGACACGGAGCTCAAATCCTGAAGTGTTGACTGTTGACTCCGGGCGGATCCCGGAGCTGTGCACACATTCTAAGCAAGAGCGGACCTAACCCGGGACCGTCTTCCGTCTAAAATAGGATCCCTATGTCCACTGCCTATTACCTGCTCCCCGGTGCCCGTCTGCCGAAGGACGTCGCCCCCGCTGTCATTCCTCGAATCGACCGGTCACTTCTCGACCCCATCCTGGAAGGTCTTGGCACCCCTGTCTGCCAGAGGCTTGCCGAGGGGCTGACGCTGCCCTTTGCGCGCTGCACCCATCACCTCTGGTTCTGGGGCGTGGTGCCGCGTGGGAAAACGACTCCGGCTCACGCGGCCTACGTGTGGCTTGAGGATCACGGTCCGACGCTCGCGACGGAAATCTGGTCCGTGACGCCGTGCGTTGAGGAGAACGGCGTTTACCGCTCGCTCGGAAGCGATCCTCTCACCGCGGAAGAAATCGACCGCTGCTCGGAACCGCTCCGGAAGACGCTCGCGAAATTCGGTTTCGTCCTCCAGCAGTGGGATACGCTCTGGTACGCCACCCGCATGAAGGACTGGGAGGCCGTGCTCCGCCCCTGGGAGTGCCAGGACGGCATGGGGCTGGATGAAGGCGCGATCGCGGGGGACCGCGATATGGCGCTTGAGTGCCTCAGGGCGTGTGCTGAGACAATGGCTGGCACCGAGATTACCGCGGGCCGGAAGGCCGCTGGCCGCCCCGCTCCGAACGCCGTATGGATCGCGGGAGGCGGGCGTCAGATCCGCTTCTATCCGCCGACCCTGATCCGCGCCGTGATGTCCGACGAGCCGGTCCTCCGCAGCTGGGCGATGGAGGCCGGGATGCTCTGCCAGTTCGTGAGCCGCACGACAGGAAAAACGTGGCCTGAGGAAGCGGCCCCCGGTGACATGATCGCCGTGATCAGTGACCTCTGGGAACCGTGGCTGCGGGGTGACTGGGACGCGTGGCTCGCCGCGCTCCCCGGTGTTGCTTCCAAAATCGCGGAACTGAAGGCCGCCGCGATTGAGCGGAAGACTGAAAGCACTGCTATCGTAGCCTGCGGCCTCGGCACCACCGCGACGCTCCTCCCCAAAACCGAAGGACTGAAGAGCCGATTCCTCAGCCGGTTTGCCAAAAAAACGCCCCCCGACTACTCCTGGCTCACGGATTCAGACTGAAAACACTATGAAGACCCGCTTTATTACCCGACACTACGATCCGGCCGCCGCCGCAAGGCTGCAGTCGGAAGGTTTCTCCCGTCCTCTCGCTCAGGTGCTTGCCGGGAGGCGGATTGTCGGGAAAAGCGAAATGGATACGGGGCTCGCCGGACTGATTCCGCCCACCGCGCTCCCGCACGCCGCGGAAGCCGCCTCGATGCTCGCGGACGCTCTTGAGAAAGGGGAATCGGTTGCCGTTGTCGGCGACTATGACTGCGACGGGGCAACAGCGAGCACGGTGGCTTATCAGGGACTGCGGCTTCTCGGGTTCCGGCCTGAGAAAGTGTCCTGGTTCATTCCGGACCGCATGTCGATGGGGTACGGCCTTTCCCCCGTGGTGGTCGACGCGCTCACCGAAAAATACGGCCGCCCTGACATCATTCTCACCGTGGATAACGGCATGGGAAGCGTGGAAGGCGTGGCGCGCGCAAACCAGCTCGGTATCCGCGTGATCGTGACAGATCACCATCTCCCGGGCGAATACCTGCCGGCCGCGGCCTGCATCGTGAATCCGAACGGTCCTGACGGCGCCGGTGCGCCGGGGAACCTCGCCGGTGTCGGTGTGATCTTCTACGTCCTGATCGCGCTCCGCGCGGAGCTCCGGGCCCGCGGCGCCTTTGCGGCCGGGCAGCAGCCGAAGCTCTCCAAGCTCCTTGACCTCGTCGCGCTCGGAACCGTGGCGGACGTTGTGCCGCTTGACCGCAATAACCGCATTCTTGTGGCTCAGGGACTGAAGCGTCTCCGGAGCGGCAGGGGAAGCGCGGGGCTCACCGCGCTTTACACGCTCGCGAATCAGAATAAGCGCGATATTTCCCAGATCTCGGTCCGTGACCTCGGCTTCACGCTCGCGCCCCGGATCAACGCCGCCGGCCGTATCGCCAATATGGAGATCGGGATCCAGTGCCTCCTCGCGGGAGAGGCGAACGCCACTGAACTCGCCTCACAGCTTGAGGACATCAATGATCAGCGGAAGGCGCTCGAACGCAGCATGCAGGAAGAGGCGCTGGATTCGCTCTCCGACGCCGATATCGAGCACCGCATGAGCCTCGTGCTCAGCCACCCGGACTGGCATCAGGGGCTTGTCGGCCTCGTCGCGAGCCGCGTGAAGGAACGGACTCACCGCCCGGTGATCGCTTTCGCGCCGACCAAAAATGGCCTTCTCCGCGGCTCCGGCCGCTCCATCCCGGGGCTTCACCTCCGGTACTGCCTCTCGCGGATTGACACAATGTTTCCGGGGCTGATCCTTCGCTACGGCGGCCACGCGCTCGCCGCGGGTCTCACGATCCGGGGGGACGGCCTTGAGCAGTTCCGCGACGCGTTTGAAAAGGTGGTGTCGGAAAATATTTCTCCCGAGCTTCTCACGGAAGACATCGTTGTGGACGGCGCGCTCGCGCCTGAAGAGATTTCCTTCGGTCTCATCCGGGAAATTGATTCTGTCGTCTGGGGGCAGTCCTTCGAGGCGCCGCTTTTCGCGAACGAATTCGATATCGTCCGCCAGACCCCGCTTCGGGGCGGCGAGCATCTCAAAGCGACCGTGTCGACCGCGGGTCAGCATTTCGACGCCATTTTCTTCCGCCACAGCACGCCGCTTCCGGGACGCGTGAAGCTCGCCTATCGGCTGGACGTGAATGAGTGGATGGGCCGGAAGTCGCTCCAGCTCATGATTGAAAACGCTGAGGAGTAGGCGCCTCGCCTCCGTCCTCAGACTGACACGGGGTCAGGGTATTTCACCCCTATCCGGAAAGCCCCCGCGCGGCTTTGCGGCGCCCCGTTCTACTTTATAATTTTCCTTTTTCGTTTCTGTACAGTAAGAGATATAAATGGAAGCTGAACAGCTTAATCAGATCGGGAACAGCATCACCGATCTGGGAGACCGACTTTCCGGTCTCAGGGGGTATCTTTGACATCGACCTCAAAGCCCGACGTCTTGAAGAACTGAACCGCGAGATCGAGAACCCCGATCTCTGGAATGACCCGAAGCATGCCGAACAGGTGTCCAAGGAGAAAAAGCTCCTTGAGGATACGGTCGGAACCTACCGCCAGCTTGAATCCGGCATCCGCGACGCGGGCGAACTCTTCGAGATGAGCCGCGAGGAAGAAGACTGGGATGCGGTCGCGAGCGTCGGTGAAGACGTGAAGTCGATCGAAAAGAAGGTTGAGCAGCTTGAGTTCAAGCGCATGTTCAATAATCCGATGGATTCTTCGAACTGCTACCTTGAAATTCAGGCGGGCGCAGGCGGCACGGAAGCCCAGGACTGGGCCTCGATGCTTGAGCGCATGTATCTGAAATACACGGAAAGCAAGGGCTTCAGCGTGAAGCTCACGAGCGAAACCGCGGGCGACGTCGCCGGTATCAAGAACTGCTCCATTTATATTCAGGGTGACTGGGCCTACGGCACGCTCCGCACCGAGACCGGCATTCACCGTCTCGTGCGTAAGAGCCCGTTCGACTCGAACGCCCGCCGTCACACGTCCTTTGCTTCTGTCTACGTGTACCCCGAAGTGGATGACTCGATTGAGATCGAAATCAATCCGGCCGACCTCCGTATCGACGTGTACCGTGCCTCCGGTGCCGGCGGCCAGCACGTTCAGAAGACGGAATCCGCTGTCCGAATCACGCATATCCCGACCGGTATCGTGACGGAGTGCCAGGACGAACGCTCGCAGCATCAGAACAAAGACCGCGCCATGCAGCAGCTGCGCGCGAAACTCTATGAGTTCGAGATGAATAAGCGCCGCGCCGAGCAGCAGAAGCTGGAAGACGCTAAGGACGACATCGGCTGGGGTCACCAGATCCGCAGCTACGTGCTCGATCAGAGCCGCATCAAGGATCTGCGCACGAACGTTGAAAACACGAACACCACCGCTGTGCTGAACGGCGACCTCGATCAGTTCATCGAGGCGAGCCTGAAGCAGGGCGTCTGACGCCTGGCGCTCACGGAATAATTTTTAAATCAGGAACTGAAATGGCTGAAGAACAGAAGATTGCGCCGGAAGCGGATTCCGCCGCAGAAGAGAATCACATCATCGCTGAGCGCCGCGCCAAGCTGCAGCTGCTCCGCGACGCGAACGCCGCCTACCCGAACGATTTCCGCCGCAAGGACTACTTTGCCGATCTGCACGCGAAGTACGACGCCGAAGACCGCGAAACGTTTGAGGCTTCCGAAAAGGTTGAGGTTCAGACCGCCGGCCGCATCATGCTGAAGCGCGTGATGGGCAAGGTCTCCTTCCTCACCGTGAAGGACATGACCGGCACGATCCAGTACTTCGTCACGCGCGACGCGCTCGGCGAAGAGGCGTACAAGAACTTCAAGACCTGGGACGTGGGTGATATCGTCGGCTCCACCGGCTATCTCTTCAAGACGAAGACGGGTGAACTCTCCGTTCACGTCGAGACGCTTCGTCTCCTCACGAAGTCGATCCGTCCGCTTCCCGACAAGCATAAGGGCATCACGGATCCGGAACTGATCTACCGCCAGCGTTACGTCGATCTGATGACGAATGACGTGTCGCGCAACCGCTTCATCACGCGTTCCAAGATGATCACGGCGATCCGCGACTTCATGACGCAGCACCGCTTCCTCGAAGTCGAAACCCCGATGCTGCACCCGATCCCGGGCGGCGCGAACGCGAAGCCCTTCATCACGCATCACAACGCGCTTGACGTTGATCTCTACCTCCGAATCGCTCCGGAACTCTATCTGAAGCGTCTCGTGGTGGGCGGCATGGAACGTGTCTATGACATGAACCGCTGCTTCCGTAACGAAGGCATGGACGTCCGTCACAACCCGGAATTCACGACGATCGAGTGGTACGCCGCGTACTGGGATTACCGCATCCAGATGGACTTCACCGAAGAACTGATCCGCTACGCCGCGATCAAGGCAACCGGTTCCGCCGTTGTCCAGTATCAGGGCGTCACGGTGGATCTCTCGCAGCCTTTTGACCGTCTCACGCCGAAGGAAGCGATCATGAAGTACTCGGACTACACGTCCGAGCAGATTGATGATGAGGCATTCCTCCGCGCTGAACTCGCCCGCCGCGGCGAGCCGCAGAAGGATTTCGTCGGCTACGGCACGCTCCTCATGGCGATGTTTGACCTTGTCGCCGAAGCGAAGCTGATCCGCCCGACTTTCCTCATCAACTTCCCGACCGAAGTGTCGCCGCTCGCCCGCGCCTCAGACAGCGATCCGAGCATCTGCGAGCGCTTCGAGCTCTATATCGTCGGCCGCGAGCACGCGAACGGCTTCTCTGAGCTCAATGACCCGGACGATCAGGCCCGCCGCTTCAAGGCTCAGGCTGACGCGAAGAGCAAGGGCGACGATGAAGCGATGTACTACGACGCGGACTACATCCGCGCCCTGGAGTACGGCCTCGCCCCGACCTCCGGCTGCGGCATCGGTATTGACCGTCTCGCCATGCTCCTCACGGACGCTCCGAGCATCCGTGACGTGCTCCTCTTCCCGCAGATGCGTCCCGAAGCGGATCTTCTGAAGTAAGAGCGCCATGACCGATACCAAGTGGCGGATTGGGAAATCCTTCGCGAAGTATTCGAAGCAGGCTTCCGCCTCACTCGATCCTTCGCGGAAGAGCCTTGTGATCGGCGGCAGAGCAGCCGGGTCGGTGTCTGAGGACGACGCCCGGCTGATCGCGGAACGGATCGAGGGTGCGGCCTTCGACGGCGCGTCGCTTTCGATCGGCGCCGCGTCTGACAGCGAGGAAACGCTCTCCGCGATCCTCGCGCTCGCCGCGGCTCTCCTCCGGGACGAAGGCCGGATTCACCGCTGGCGCGGCGAACTCGTGGACGTTCAGATGCCGGAAGGCGGTCCCCGCATCGCGGTGCTTGAGCGGAGCGCGTTCCGTCTTCTCGGTCTTCTTACGGTCGCCGTTCATATGAACGGTGTCACGCCGGACGGCCGTATCTGGACCTCGCAGCGCTCAGACACGAAGGACATCAATCCTGGCAAATGGGATAACCTCGCGGCCGGCATGGTGGCAGCAGGCGAAACCCCGCTTGACGCTATGAAGCGCGAAGCCGCGGAAGAGGCCGGGCTTACGCCTGAGGACTATGAGCTCGTCCCCGAGACCGTGTTCCTCACGAGCCGCCCGACCGAGTCCGGCTGGATGCTGGAACGCGCCTACTGCTACACCGCACGGCTCCGTGACGGCGTGACGCCTCATAACGTCGACGGAGAAGTGCAGGCGACGGAACTCCTCGACGCGGACGCCATGGCGGAACTCATCGCCCGCGGCAAGGTGACAAGCGAAGCGTCGCTCGCCGCCCTCCACTGGCTCGCGGCGAAGACTGGGAAAACGCTTCCCGAAGGTTTCTATCAGGCGTTTGTCTGAGCGAATTCCTTCATCTGCGGTTAAAAAAATGAGCGCCGGAATCCTTTCCGGCGCTCATTTTCTTTTATCTCACTCGGGTGTCAGTCTCAGCAGGCAAGCGCTGCCACCATCACGGCCTTGATCGTATGGAGACGGTTGCCGGCCTGGTCAAAGACGATAGAGGCCGGGGACTCAAACACCTCTTCCGTCACCTCGACACCGGTCGCGAGTTCCGGATGCGCGGCGATCACGGCCTGACCCACCTTTGTTTCCGCGTTGTGGTACGCGGGGAGGCAGTGCATGAATTTCACGCGCGGGTTGCCCGAAGCCTTCAGGAGCGCGGCGTTCACCTGATAGGGCATCAGGTCATGAATACGCTGATCCCAAACGTCCGCGGGTTCACCCATCGAAACCCAGATGTCGGTGTGGATGAAATCGACGCCCTTCACGGCTTCTTCCGCGTTTTCCGTCAGCGTGATCTTCGCGCCGCTCTCGCGGGCAAAGGCCTCGCACATATCGAGCACCGACTTCTCGGGCCAGTAGGCCTTCGGGGCACCGATGCGGACATCCATGCCCATCTTCGCGCCGATCATGAGAAGCGAATTCCCGGTGTTGAAACGGGCGTCACCCATGTAGGCGAAGCTGATCTGGTTAAAGGGCTTGTGGCAGTGCTCACGCATCGTAAGGAGGTCACAGAGCATCTGCGTCGGATGCCATTCATCGGTGAGGCCGTTGAAGACCGGAACGCCGGCGTACTTCGCGAGCTCTTCCACGGTCTTCTGGGCAAAGCCGCGGTACTCGATCGCGTCATAGATCTGCCCGAGCACCCGGGCCGAATCCTTCACGCTCTCCTTGTGGCCGAACTGAGAGGCCGACGGGTCAAAGAATGTCGTATGCGCGCCCTGATCGGCCGCTGCCACTTCAAAGGCGCTCCGCGTACGGGTTGAGGTCTTCTCAAAAATCAGGGCGATATTTTTTCCCTTCAGACGCGGCACTTCGTAGCCGCCTCGCTTCGCCCGCTTCAGGTCTTCCGCGAGGTCGACGAGATACGTGATTTCAGCAGGAGTGTGGTGACAGAGGCTAAGCAGGCTGCGATTCCGAAGATTGAACGGCATTTTTTGATCCTTATAAGAAAAGCCTCGCAGGAGGGGCTGCGAGGCTTTCAATAATAACGCAGAGCGGCTGTCGGGAAATCAGACCGAGGCCGCTTCAGCGCCTAGCGCGGCAGGCGTTACTCACGCTCATCGAGCCACGCCTGCAGGATCGCTTCGAGAATCGCTTCAGAGGATTTCTCGGGATCATCCGAGAAGCCGGGGAGCGCGCACACCATATCGTGCAGTTCCGTGAAGCGAAGCGTCGTCGGATCGAGATCGGGATCGTTGTCGTAGAGGGTCTCCGCAATGGTCCCTGTGTCCTTCCAGGTGAGCGCCATATCAGTCGTCCTCGGAAACCTGGTTACGGGTGTACTTCGGGACTTCGATCGTGAGATCCTCGTCCGCCACCTTCACCTGGCAGGAGAGACGGGACAGAGCGCCGACGCCCCAGGCCTTATCGAGGCAGTCGTATTCTTTATCAGACGGCTCCTCGAGCGAATCAAAACCCTTGCGGATGATCACGTGGCAGGTGGAGCAGGCGCAGGACATTTCGCAGGCATGCTCAATCTTCACACCGTGCGAGAGAAGCCCGCGGATCAGGTTCTCACCCGTCGCCATTTCAAACTCCGCGCCCTCAGGACAGTATTTCGGGTTCGGCAGGACAGTAATCTTCGGCATCAGATGCCTCCTATTCGTTAAATGTCATTCACGTTCTGGCCCGCGAGCGCCTTCTGAATGCTGCGGTCCATACGGAGTTCGGCAAAATGCTCGGTACCCTTGGCGAGCGCGTCCATCGCGTCCTTGATCGCCTGGGTGTCATCTGCTTCAGAAAGCGTAAGCGTGTGGCGCACGAGGTCAAGAATCTTCGCTTCTTCTTCCTTCGAAAGCAGATCGCGGTCAGCGGCAAGCGCGGAGACCGTTGATTCAACAATACGCTTCGCTTCGACCTGTGCTTCACGCAGATCACGCGCGGCCTTGTCTTCCTCAGCGTTCTGGTTGCCTTCGCGGAGCATCTTCACGATGTCGTCATCGGTGAGACCGTAGGACGGCTTCACTTCAACGGAGCTCTCAACCCCGGTCGTCTGCTCACGGGCGCTGACAGAAAGCAGTCCGTCCGCATCCACCTGGAACGTCACGCGGATACGCGCGGCGCCCGCCACCATCGGAGGGATGCCTCGGAGCTCAAACCTCGCGAGCGACCGGCAGTTATCAACGAGCTCGCGCTCGCCCTGCAGTACGTGGATCGCCATCGCGGTCTGACCGTCCTTGAACGTCGTGAAGTCCTGGGCGCGGGCCACCGGAATCGGGGTGTTCTTCGGGATCACCTTCTCAACGAGACCGCCCATCGTCTCAAGACCAAAAGAAAGCGGAGTGACATCGAGAAGGAGGAAATCGTTTTCCACTTCGTTGCCAGCGAGCTTATTCGCCTGGATCGCGGCGCCGATCGCCACCACCTTATCGGGATCGATGCCGGCGAGCGGCTCTTTCCCAAAGTAGTCGCGGATCAGACGCGGCACCATCGGCATGCGGGTCGCGCCGCCGACAAGCACAACGCCCTTCACATCAGCGGCATTGAGCTTTGCGTCAGCGAGCGTCGCGCGGACCGCGTCAAGCGTCTTCTGAAGCAGCGCCTTCGTGGCGTCCTCAAATTCAGCGCGGCTGAGCGGAAGTGACACCTCGCGCCCATCCTCAAGCTTCACGTGGAATTCAGTCGATTCGGCATCAGTCAGACGCTCTTTCGCGGCGCGGCTTTCTGCGAGCAGCCGGCGCTTATCCGCGGGAGTGAGGCTGGTATCCGAAACGCCCGTCTTTGCGATAGCCCAGGAGAAAACCGCGCGGTCAAAGTCGTCGCCGCCAAGCGCCGAATTGCCGCCCGTCGCGAGCACCTGGAAAACACCCCGGTCAAGCTTCAGAATCGACACGTCAAACGTGCCGCCGCCGAGGTCATAGACGATGTAAATTCCTTCCGCTGCCTTATCGAGGCCATAGGCCAGAGCAGCGGCCGTCGGCTCATTCAGCAGACGGAGAACATTGAGGCCGGCAAGGCGCCCCGCGTCCTTCGTCGCCTGACGCTGCGCGTCATCAAAGTACGCCGGGCACGTAATCACGGCGCCCACAAGTTCCCCTTCGAGATCCGCCTCAGCCCGGGCGCGGAGCACCTTCAGGACTTCTGAGGAAACCTCTTCAGGCGTCTTCACGCCGGCCGCGGTTTCAATCTTCACCATGCCGGGGTTATCAAGCAGACGGAACGGAAGATGCGAAGGATCCGCAATTTCCGAAAGGGTCCGCCCGATCAGCCGCTTCGCGCTGGAAATCGTATTCTGCGGGTCTTCGGCCGCGCGCTGAAGCGCCTCGCGTCCGACCTGCACCGTGCCGTCCGGGAGATATCGGACAACGGACGGAAGAAGAGCCGAGCCCTTCTCGTCCTCGAGCACGACCGCTTCGCCGTTCTTCACGGTCGCAACGAGAGAATTCGTGGTTCCAAGATCGATTCCGACCGCCAGATGGACGGAGTGCGGAACCTCAGACATTCCGGGTTCTGCGATCTGAAGCAAAGGCATGGATTTTTTCCTTATTCTTTTTTCTTACTGATGGATGGCGGCGGCAATGTCGCGGGCCATCTTGTCGACGAACATCAGGCGGCGGACTTCAGGAACCGCTTTTTCGGGGCTCTGCTCATCATCGAGAAGGGCTGCGAGACGGTCCACGAGCGCTGTCTTCTCCTCCTGCACAACGGAGGCGAGTTTCGCGAGAGCTTCAGGGGAATTCTTCCCCGCCTCAAACTTTTCGCGCCACTCCATCTGCTGCATGAGGAAGTCGACTGGCATGCGGGTGTTGTTCTCGGCGTTCACGGGGAAGCCCGCGGACTCACAGAGATAGACCGCCCGCTTCAGGGGATCTGAAAGTGTGGAAAGCGCTTCGTTCGCGCGCTGAGACCACTGCTCGGCCACGCGCTTCATCGCGGGAGTGGCCGAAGCGAAGCGGTCGGGGTGAACCTGGAGCTCGACCCGGCGGTAGCCTTCATCGAGCGCCTTCTGATCCACCCGGAATTTTCTCGGCACGCCGAGAAGCTGGAACATATCAAGCTTATCTGCCATGACCGGGGCGACCTTCTTCAGACGCTGAAGGACTTGCCGCAGCCGCAGTGGTCTTTTTCGTTCGGGTTATTGAACTTGAAGCCTTCCTGAATGCCCTCGCGGGTGTAGTCGAGCTGGGTGCCGTCGATGTAGACGAGGCTCTTCGGATCCACGATCACCTTGATGCCGTGGGAATCGAACACCTGATCATCCGGTTCGAGAACGTCAGCGAACTCGAGCTTGTAGGCCATGCCGGAACAGCCCGAGGTCTTCACGCCGACACGCAGGCCGATGCCCTTGCCGCGCTTCTCCAGGAACTGGGAAACGTGCTTGGCGGCGGCTTCAGTCATAGAAACGGTCATTCTTCTGCTCCTTTGCCTGGTAATCAGGCCTTCTTCGCCTGCTTCGCGCGGTAATCGGCGATAGCAGCCTTAACGGCGTCTTCGGCAAGAATCGAACAGTGAATCTTCACCGGCGGGAGCGCGAGCTCTTCGGCGATTTCGGAGTTCTTCAGGGCGGCCGCCTCGTCGAGCGTCTTGCCCTTCACCCACTCGGTTACAAGCGAGCTCGAGGCAATGGCGGAACCGCAGCCGTAGGTCTTGAATTTCGCGTCTTCAATGATGCCGGTCTTGTCGTCCACCTTGATCTGAAGGCGCATCACGTCGCCGCAGGCCGGGGCGCCGACCATGCCGGTGCCGACGTCATTCGCGTCGGAATCGAGCGTGCCGACATTGCGGGGATGTTCGTAGTGGTCGATGACTTTTTCGCTATAGGGCACTTTAGTGTCCTCCTTTCAACGCTCCGGGCGGTTTCTTCCGCCCGGATACCGGTTAATTACTGAATCTGTTCCGAAGGAAATCCGGCCTTACATCTTGGCCCACTGAACCTTCGTCGTATCGATGCCCTTCTGGTGCATTTCCCAGAGCGGGGAGAGTTCGCGAAGCCGCGTCACGGCCTCCGTGAGCTCCTTGATCGTGTAGTCGATCTCTTCCTCAGTCGTGAAGCGGCCGAGCGTGAAGCGGATCGAGCTGTGAGCGAGTTCATCCGGGCGGCCGAGAGCCTTCAGCACGAAGGACGGCTCAAGCGACGCGGAGGTGCAGGCGGAGCCCGACGACACAGCGAGATTCTTGCAGGCCATCATGAGGGATTCACCCTCGATGTACTCGAAGGAAACGTTCAGGTTGAAGCCCACGCGGTGTTCCCAGGAGCCGTTCAGCACGACGCACGGGATGTTCTTCTGGATGCCTTCCCAGAGGCGGTCGCGGAGCTTGCGGATGCGTTCATTCTCCTCGTCCATCTCCTCCTTCAGGATGCGATAGGCTTCGCCCATGCCGACGATCTGCTGCGTCGCGAGCGTGCCGGAACGCATGCCGCGTTCGTGTCCGCCGCCGTCGATCTGGCATTCAATACGAACGCGGGGCTTGCGGCGGACGTAAAGAGCGCCCATGCCCTTCGGGCCGTACACCTTGTGGCTCGACATGCTCATGAGGTCGATCGGTTGGTTCTTCATATCGAAGTGGAGCTTTCCGATAGCCTGCGTAGCGTCGACGTGGAAAAGCACGCCGTGCTTGTGGCAGATCTCACCGATTTCGAAAATCGGCTGAATCGTGCCGATTTCGTTATTCACGCCCATGATGGAAACGAGCGTCGTATCCGGGCGGATGGCGGCTTCAACAGCGGCCGGATCCACGAGACCGTCACCGTCGACATCGAGGTAAGTCACCTCGTAGCCTTCGGATTCGAGACGGCGCATCGAGTCGAGAACAGCCTTATGTTCCGTCTTCTGCGTGATGAGATGCTTGCCCTTATCCTTATAGAAGTGAGCAGCGCCCTTCAGAGCGAGGTTGTCAGCTTCCGTGGCGCCTGAGGTCCAGACGATTTCACGCGGATCGGCGTTGATCAGCGCTGCGACCTGACCGCGGGCCTCTTCGACCGCCTTTTCCGCTTCCCAGCCGTAAGCATGGCTACGGCTCGCCGGATTGCCGAAGATCTCCGTGAGGTACGGAATCATTTTCTTTGCAACCCGCGGATCAACCGGAGTCGTCGCGGAATAATCCAGGTAAACAGGCAATTTAAGCATTTAAAAGTTTCTCCTCGCTGTAAGGACGCTCAGTTACTTCTGAGTTTCCTTTTGGGCCGTATTCTTATGGCTCCGCCGCATAGCAGCCGGGTCAATTTTCACGTAGGCAATGCCGGACTGGGCAAGCTTCTGCCGCTCTTTGTTCTGCTCGACGAGTTTCGCGAGCGTCGCCTCAGAAAGCACATCTTCGAGTTTCTGATTGAGCGACGCCCAAAGCTCGTGCGTCATACATTCAGCGCCGTCGTGGTGACAGCTTGATTTGCCGCCGCACTGCGTCGCGTCCAGATTGTCCTCAACAACATTGATGATGTCGGCAGCCGAAATCTCGCAGGCACCGCGGGCAAGGCGGTAGCCACCGCCAGGTCCCCGGACGCTGACAACGAGTCCGGCGCGACGCAGCTTTCCGAAGAGCTGCTCGAGGTAAGCAACCGAAATCGATTGCCGCTCGGCGATCTCCGTCAGCGAAACGGGGTTCTCGCCGGCATGGATAGCCATATCGAGAAGAGCCGTTACAGCAAAGCGTCCTTTGGTCGTCAGTCTCATTATTTTTCGGTTCCCTATTCAATCCCACCTAGATGAAACACAGAGATCATACACCAATACCCGACAATTTAACTCAGGATTAAGAACGACGTGAGCCTTATTCGTATGGGTGAAAAAAAAGGCCGTCAGGAGACGGCCTCTAAATAAGGGGAAAAAATAAAACCTCTGAAACTAGTGCTCCGCTTCTCCCTTCTGAGGCTGGGGAGCCGGGGCATACATCGATACACGGCGCTTCACGATTTCAAGCAGCCCCTGGCAGGCATCCTCACAGTAGTCGAGCACAAGGTTAAAGCCATTCGTACCGCCATAGTAGGGGTCAGGAATGACCGCGGCATCGTACTCGCTCGCGTAGCGCATCAGCAGGTGCAGCTTATGGCGGAATACCGGGGGGCACTGGCGCTGAAGCTCTGAGAGATTCTCCCAGTCCATCGCCAGAATAAAGTCCGCGCTGGAATAGTCATCAAGCGTGATCTGGCGCGCCCGGTGAGCGGACAGATCGTAGCCGCGCTTGCGTCCGGCCAGCTGAGAACGGACGTCAGGCGCTTCGCCGACGTGATAACCATGGGTGCCAGCGGAATCCACTGCGACTTCGGAACCTATGCCGGCGTCTGTCACCATTTTGCGAAAAACAGCTTCGGCAGTGGGGGACCGGCAGATGTTGCCCATGCAGACAAAAAGGACTTTGATCATATATTCCGAGAGTAAAAAAGTAGCTGTCCGCCGCCAAGGCGGGCAATTATCCGCTCTATCGTACCGCTTTTATTTACGAATTCAAGAGTAGGAATGATACGGATTGTTGCAAACGCCGTTCTTTTCCGTGTTTCAGGCCTTTTCAGGCTGGTCCGGAACCGATGCGCCGAAGAGCCTTTTCTTAAGCGCATCAAGCTGATCACGGACTGCCGCAGCCTTCTCAAATTCGAGATCACGGGCATAGGCCGCCATCTGCTTCTCCAGCTGCTTCACGCGCTGAGACACCGCCTTTTCGTCCGAGAGATCCGTTGTATCCTCCTCCGCCTTCACTTCGGGCGCCCGGTAGACGCCGTCAATGATGTCGCGGACTTCCTTCTTGATGCCCTTCGGGACAATATGGTGCTCTTCATTAAACGCCATCTGCTTCGCGCGGCGGCGGTTCGTTTCCGTGATAGCGGCCTTCATGGAGTCCGTCATCTGATCCGCGTAGAGAATCGCCTTGCCTTCCAGATTCCGGGCCGCGCGGCCGATCGTCTGCACGAGACTCCGCTCGCTTCGGAGGAAGCCCTCCTTATCCGCGTCCAGAATGGCGACGAGTGACACCTCAGGAATATCGAGGCCCTCGCGAAGCAGATTGATGCCGACCAGAACGTCAAATACGCCCTGACGGAGATCCCGGATGATTTCGACACGCTCCACCGTATCGATTTCAGAGTGAAGGTATCGCACCTTCACTTTGTTCTCGGCGAGGAACTCCGTGAGGTCCTCGGCCATCTTCTTCGTGAGCGTCGTGATCAGGACACGCTCCCCCTTGGCGGTGCGCTCATAGATTTCAGAAAGCACATCATCCACCTGGGTCTTCGCGGGCCGCACTTCAACCTCCGGATCCAGAAGCCCAGTCGGACGCACCACCTGCTCCACCACCTGAGCCGAGTGCTCGAGCTCCCACTGCGCGGGAGTGGCCGAGACAAAGATCGAACGGCGCATCTTATGCTCAAACTCATCAAACCGGAGCGGCCGGTTATCGAGTGCTGAGGGAAGGCGGAAGCCGTATTCAACGAGCGTCGTTTTCCGTGAGAGGTTCCCGCGGTACATGCCGCCGATCTGCCCCATCGTCACATGGCTCTCGTCAAAAAACATGATGGAGTCCGCGGGGAAATAGTCGAGCAGGCACGCGGGCGGCTCCCCGGGCTTCAGCCCTGAGAGATGCCGCGTGTAGTTCTCAATGCCCTTGCAGAACCCCACTTCCTGCAGCATCTCGAGGTCAAAAAGCGTCCGCTGCTGAAGGCGCTGCGCCTCGACGACCTTTCCCTCCTTCTGGAAAAATTCGACGCGGTCCCGCAGTTCCTCCTTGATGGACTCAATCGCCCGCATCACGTCATCCTTCGGCGTCACGTAGTTCGAAGCCGGGTAGACCACGAAGCGCGGCACCTTCTGAATCACGTGCCCGGTGAGCGGATCGAAGAGACTCACCTCATCCACTTCGTCATCAAAGAGCTCAATCCGGACCGCTGTTTCCGAGTGTTCCGAGGGGAAGATATCGATCGTGTCGCCCCGGACGCGGAACGTGCCGCGGCGGAACTCCATATCGCTTCGCTTGTACTGCATGCCAACCAGCTGCCGCACGAAGTCCTCACGGGTCTTTGTGTCACCGCGCCGGATGATGAGACGCATCTTCGTGTAGCTCTCCGGCTCCCCGATGCCGTAGATCGCGGACACCGTCGCCACGATGATCACGTCACGCCGCTCAAGGATCGATTTCGACGCGGATAGCCGCATCTGCTCAATGTGGTCATTGATCGCGGAGTCTTTCTCTATATAGAGATCCCGCGACGGCACGTACGCCTCCGGCTGGTAGTAGTCGTAGTACGACACGAAGTACTCCACCGCGTTTTCCGGGAAGAAATCCCGGAATTCGGAGTAGAGCTGCGCCGCGAGCGTTTTATTCGGCGCCATCACGAGCGTCGGCACCCCGGTGCGCGCAATGATGTTCGCCATCGTGAAGGTCTTTCCGGACCCCGTGACACCAAGAAGCGTCTGCCCCATCAGTCCGTCATCGAGCCCCTCACAGAGTTTTCTGATTGCCTCAGGCTGATCGCCGCTCGGCTCATAAGGCGCATGAAGAATGAAAGGGGAATGGGGAAATGAAATGACTTTATCCACGGAACCTCACTTTTTTAACGCATTTGTTTGGCATTACCCGGCGTGCCATAAGGAGAAAATCGTAGCACCTGACGCTCTTTTGGGAACGGCCGGGGCATACACTCTGTATATACTTTTATTCACGGCTTTTTTCCATAACCCACTCCGAAGCACTCCTTCCCGACTGCTTGTGACGCCGGGACGCCGATGCTTCTCTTTTATTGCTGGAATCACATCAATATGACAGATAAGCTCTTTGCAGAAGTTGCTGGTGCCCCTGAAGACCCCATTCTGGGTGTCGGTCAGCAGTACAAAGCCGATCCCCGCGCCGAAAAGGTGAATCTGAGCGTCGGTGTCTATCAGACAGAAGAAGGCAAGATCCCGGTTCTTCGCGCTGTGCGTGAAGCCGAAACCCGCCTCTACAACGCCGCTGCCCCTCACGGCTACGGTCAGATTTCCGGCAATCCGGCTCTCGGCGCTTTTGTCCAGGAACTGCTGTTCGGCAAGGACTCTGAAGTCGTCCGCTCCCGCCGCGCCTGCACGGTGCAGTCACTCGGCGGCACCGGCGCTATCAAGCTCGCCGCTGACCTCCTCCACTTTGTTGTCGGCAAGACCAAGGCCGCGACCTCCGTTCCGACCTGGGGCAACCATAACGCCATCTTCAAGCAGGCTGGTTTCGACGTTTCCCACTATCAGTACTACAACAAGGCTGACGGCACGATCGCCTTTGAGCAGCTGCTCGCTGACCTCCGCGCGAAGGAAGCCGGCACTGTCGTCATTCTGCACGCCTGCTGCCACAACCCGACCGGCCTCGACTTCACGGCTGACCAGTGGAAGGAAGTCCTCCAGATCGTGATCGACCGCGGCCTCGTTCCGCTCCTCGATATCGCCTACCAGGGCTTTGACCGCGGTCTCGAGGAAGACGCTTTCTCGATCCGGCTCTTTGCTGAATCCGGCATCAGCTTCCTCGTTTCCTCCTCCTTCTCCAAGTCCTTCAGCCTGTACGGCGAGCGTGTCGGCGGCCTGACGGTTGTCTGCCAGAACGCTGATGAAGCGGCCCGCGTGCTCTCTCAAGTGAAGCAGATGGCCCGCGCCAACTACTCCAACCCGCCGAACTACGGCGCCTCCCTCGTCGCCACCGTTGCCGGCGACCCGGTGCTCCGTGCTCAGTGGGAAGAGGAACTCGGCGAAATGCGCGCCCGTATCCGCTCGATGCGTGTTGCCCTGAAGAACGCGATGGACGCCGAAGGCTCCCCGCGCGACTTCAGCTTCGTGACGGCTCAGGACGGCATGTTCTCCTTCACGGGCTTCACCCCGGAACAGGTTGAGCGCCTGAAGAAGGAATACGGCATCTACGCTGTGGCGAACGGCCGTATCTGCATTGCCGGCCTCAATAACCACAACGTGCAGTACGTGGCGAAGGCCTTCACGGCGGTTCAGAAGAACTGATTGCGGCATACCGTAAATACGTCAGAAAAGATTCCTTCAAAATTTTTTTCTTGACATTACGAGGATAAATCTGTAAAGTTAATCCTCGTTGATTCCCCGATAGCTCAGTCGGTAGAGCAACGGACTGTTAATCCGTGGGTCGTTGGTTCGAGCCCAACTCGGGGAGCCAGAATTCCAAAAGCCAGAAAGCGAAAGCTTTCTGGCTTTTTCTGTTTCAGCTCCGAAAACCGGGGCTTTCCGGAAACGAAAAGGGCGCATCGCTGCGCCCTTTTCTGTTATTAAATCAATAAGTCACTAATCCGGAATGCCGCGTCCGAATCCCATCCGAAGACCCAGTTCGCGTGCCCGCTCGCGGGTGAGTACATAGCCATAAATCCTGCGGCGTCCATCCGGATCCTTTTCGATATAGACGCCCTGGAGCTCAGGCGTAAATCCTGGAAGCCGGTTCACCCCCTCTTCAAGCGCGAGGAAGTAGTCGAGCACCACCCCCTCCCAGACTTCACCCGGAACGCAGGTGATGACGCCGGGGGGATACGGGAGCGCCCCTTCGAGCGCAATCCGGCCCCGGGCTTCAGAAAGCGGAATCAGTTCACAGTTCCCGCGCACCAGCTCGTAATTCGCCGCCTGGGGAAGCATCGCGCGGCGCGGCAGCTCATCCTTTCTGAACATCGCTTTCTGGATCGACTTCAGGTCGTACTCGCGGTAGTAGTCGTGAAGCTCCTGGCAGAGATCCCGGATCGTGTAGTCGCGGTACCGCTCAGCGTGATTCCGGTACAGAACCGGGAGCACTTCGGAGAGCGGCGCGTTCGCGTCCAGGAGCCGCTCGAAATGCGCGATCCGGTTCACGAGGTTCTCCATCTTCGCGAGATCTTCCGCCGGGGTCATGAGGAAGAGGATCGAATTCAGGTCCGCCTTCTCCGGCACGATGCCGTTCTCACGCAGGTACTCAGCGAGGATCCCGGCCGGCACGCCGAACGGCTCATACTCCCCGCGCTCGATATTGATGCCGGGGGTCGTGAGGAGGAACTTGCACGGATCCACGAAGTACTGATCGGGGCCGTAATCCTCAAAGCCGTGCCACTTCGCGCCCGGCTCATACTTGAAGAACCGGAGATCCCTTGCGATCTGCTCAGTCGGATAGCTGTCCCAGGGCTTCCCGTCCACCTCGGGAGGAATAAACGGGCGGATATAGCGGCAGGTCTTCAGGAGATACTTTCTCGCCTCGATCCCGACCTTCACGCAGTCATCCCAGAGCAGACGCCCGGACGCGCCGGCATGCATCTGAGCGTTGACGTCAAGCGCCGAGAAAAGCGGATAGAAAGGGCTGGTCGACGCGTGCATCATGAAGGCTGAATTAAGCCGCTTATGCGACACGTAGCGCTTCTGCCCCTTGATGTGGCTGTCCTTCTTATGGATCTGTGAGGTCTGAGAAAAGCCGGCGAGCTGCTTATGCACGGACTGCGTGACAAAGATCCCCGGATCCTCGGGCCCGAGTTCAAGCAGGAGCGGCGAGCAGTCCTTCATCATCGGAATGAACTGTTCGTACCCCACCCACGCGGAGTCAAAGAGGATGTAGTCGCAGAGGTGCCCGATCCGATCAACGATCTGACGCGCGTTCCCGATCGTGCCGTCATAGGTCCCGAGCTGGATCACTGCGAGGCGGAAGGGGCGCTTCGCTTTGGCGCGCTCCGGATCCGCTTCCGCCGCGATTCTTCGGATGTAATCCTCATCGAAGCAGTGGTTATCGATCCCGCCGATGAATCCATAGGCGTTCCGCGCGGTTTCGAGATACACCGCCGTGGCACCCGCCTGAATCAGGGCGCCGTGCTGCACGGACTTGTGGTTATTGCTGTCGTAGAGCACCAGATCGCCCGGCGCTAGAAGCGCGGTGAGCACCACCTGGTTTGAGGCGGACGTCCCGCCAAGCACAAAGTACGTGTTATCGGCGTTAAACACCTTCGCGGCGTTCCTCTGGGCTTCGTACGGATAGCCCTCGTGAATCAGGAGATCTCCCATCGACACGTCCGCGTTGCAGAGGTCCGAGCGGAAGATGTTTTCACCGAAGAAGTTATAAAACTCCCGCCCCACGGGATGACGGCGGAAAAACGCGCCGCCCTGATGACCCGGGCAGTCAAATTGGCTCTTCCCCTCCTCCACATACTTCTCAAGCGCGCCGAAGAACGGCGGGAGAAGCGAGTCCTCGTAGCGCTGCGCCGCGGCGTCGATCTGACGGCCGTTATAGGCGAGATTCGTGGGATTGTTATCAATCACCTGGGAAACCTGCCCGATCAGATCCGGGGGAAAGGTCCCTGTACCGTCCTTCACGAGGACAATCGGGATCTCGAAGGCGTGAGCCTTGACGCGGGAGAGCAGACCGCGGTCCGCCTCGGTCGCCGTCATGACGATGACGGAAGATTCCGTCAGGTCAGAGGAACGGATATCGACAACGGTTCTTTCCGCCTGGAAGGCTTTGCGCGCTTCAGGCGTAGCTGCGATGGAAAGTTTTTTCAATTTTCCCTCTTCAATCGATGGGAACACCCCGGATCCTTCGCTTTGCGACTCTGCAGCCAATGAGGAAGGGCGGATCTGCTCCGGAAGGAGTTGACGATCAGGTGGTTCCGCTCTGGGCGAAACCGGCGTTTTCATGATACCAACTGAGGGGGTAACGTCCGCAGAAATTCTTCAGTAATTCGTAAGCAATTGACGGGAAAAATTTCGGCGCAAGGCGGGGCGATACAGCGTAAAGCTTTGAAGAAATAAAAAATCCGCACTGCGTAAACAGTGCGGATTTTGTGAAACTGGTGGAGAAGAGGAGGATCGAACTCCCGACCTCAGCGATGCGAACGCTGCGCTCTCCCAGCTGAGCTACTTCCCCGTGAGATTCAGTATTTTACAGAAATTGCCGGAAAATGCAAACCTGTCATCAGCGAACGGCCGCATTCCCGTGTTTCCGCAAATTACTTCTTCCAGGTTCCGTTGCGGACGATCACGCGATAGCCATCGGGATCCTCAAAAGCGGCTGAGTCACCGTCAGCGTACAGCTGCGGATTCGTCACCTGCTGGAAGCCGGCATCGAAAAGCTGCCCGAGCGTCTTCTTCCAGACTTCGTGCTCCGGAATGGAAAGCACAATAAAGTGATTGGGAGTCGGAGCGCGCGGCACTTCATCCTCGCCCCGCTTCTGCGAAAACTCGAACTGGTAGGGCCAGTCCTTGTGCCCGCAGATCACGCCGTCCCAGCCAACCTGGGCCTCATAGCGGTCGAGAACCTCGAACCCGAGCCCATTGCAATAGAAATTGATGAGCTTTTCGAGATTGTTCGTTGAGCGGGAAAGACGAATCTTCGGAACGACGGAATCCATGTAACGCCTCCACTGAAGGAAAACACATATAGTTAACATTATGGACAGGAGAGGCCCTCAAGGCAAAGATTTATCACCGCTCCAAAGCCCGGATTCCGGCCCAAACGCTCTATATGGCTGAATATGAAACAGATAGATTTCCACTTCAATGTCGGCAACCGACTCTTCTACGCCTGCCGTTTCGTGAATAAGGTCTGGGGAATGGGACTGTCAGTCGCTGTATGGAGTTCAGACCGGATGCGGCTCGATGACTTCAACCGCCGTCTCTGGGCGTTTGAGGACATGTCCTTTATTCCGCACGCCTTCGCAGGGGGGCTCGACGCGGAGTCGGCCCGCGTGATTCTTTCCCCTGATCCGACGGCTCTTCCGGATTCCGATGTGCTGCTGCTTCTCGATGAGGGAACGCCGCCTGACTACGAGAATCTCTTCCAGCGGTTTGACCGTGTGGTGGATATCGTCTCCTCCATCCCGGAAGAAACCGAAGCGGCCCGCAACCGCTATAGAATCTATCTTCATCACAAGTATCCTCTGAAGGCTTACGACCAGGGAAGGCGCTGAACACCATGACGGTTCAAAATTCAAACCCCATCCACACTCCGGTTCTCGCCCATCCTCTGCCCCTCAACTGGGGAAAGCTCAGCAGTCTTTCCGCTCCGATTGATCTGGCCGGAATCTCCGAGCTTTATCAGAGAATCGCTCCCGCCGCTGCCCCGCAGACAGAAACCCCGGCAGCAGCTCCCCGACAAGAAGGTGTCACCATGCAGAATAACGGCTCCCCGGCCCCGTCCTTCAATACTCCGAATTTCGGCAGGACAGAGCCTCAGAGTCCCGCTCCGAGCACCAGTTTCCCGCCCGGAGTACCGGTTTTTTCGGGTGACGGCGGCTTTGATGAGCTGATGCGTGAGCCCCAGAAGCCGGCAGCTCCCGCGCATCCTGCGGCTCAGGCTCCCCGCGAGGAACCTGTGTTTTCGAACCCGCAGAGCGCACCGGCCGCTGAACCGTCCCCCTTCGGCGTGTCGTCCTTCAAGACCCCGTCCTATGTGCCGCCCCACCAGCCGGACCCTGTTCCGGTTCAGCCGGCAGCGCCCCAGCGTGATCCGTCGCAGGAACTGGTCTCCTATCTGCAGCCGATTCTGGAACGCGCCATTTCGGACCGGCTCAGCACCGTGATCGACGCCGCGGCCCGGTCTGCGGCCGATGCCGCGGCGGACCGGATCCGCGCTGAAGTGCTGTCGAAGATTGATCTCATCGTGCGCGACGCGGTCGAGCACGAAACCTCCCGTTTTCTGAGAATGAGAAGGTAACAGCCGGCCTTCCGCCGGCTGGATGACGGCCGGCTCCCCATCCTCACCCGGGAGCCCCGTCTCACACTATTCCGCCGATTCACTCCGGATCGGCCCCGAAACACCACAGTCCCTCTGTTATCTCTGCCTGAAACATGAGAAAATAGCGGGTTACTTTATGTATTCGTATGTCAAGGCTCCTTTGAAATGACTACTCCTCTGATGACAGAGCTCGCCAAGAGCTTCGAACCCGCTTCCATTGAAGCGCACTGGTACCCGGAATGGGAAAAGCGCGGCTACTTCCGCGCCGGACTCGATCAGAACAAGCCAAGCTTCTCGATCCAGCTCCCGCCGCCCAACATTACGGGCATCCTGCACATGGGGCATGCGTTCAATCAGACCGTCATGGATTCGCTCACCCGCTATCACCGCATGGCGGGCTACAACACGCTCTGGCTCCCGGGCACCGATCACGCCGGCATTTCGGCTCAGATCGTGGTCGAGCGCCAGCTTGAAAAACAGGGAATCGATCCCCACTCCCTCACCCGCGAAGAGTTCATGCAGAAAGTGCTCGAGTGGAAGGAATTCTCCGGAGGCACGATTCTGAAGCAGATGCGCCGCCTCGGCGACTCCGTGGATTGGGAGCGCACTTACTTCACGATGGATGAGAAGCTTTCGCGCGTTGTGCGGAAGACTTTCGTCCAGCTTTACCGCGAAGGCCTGATCTACAAGGGCACGCGTCTCGTGAACTGGGATCCGAAGCTGCAGTCCGCGGTGTCCGACGTCGAAGTGGAGCCTGAAGAGGAAGACGGACATCTCTGGGAAATCCGCTACCCGGCAGCCGATGGCGGAAAGGACGTCATCGTCGCGACGACCCGTCCTGAGACGCTGTTCGGCGACGAGGCGATCGCCGTGAACCCGGAAGACGAACGCTACAAGGATCTCGTCGGCCACACGGTTCATCTGCCGCTCTGCGACCGTGAGATTCCGGTTATCGCTGACTCCTACGTGGACCGCGAATTCGGTTCCGGCTGCGTGAAGATCACCCCGGCCCACGACTTCAACGACTTTGAAGTCGGCCGCCGTCACAATCTGCGCTGCATCTCGATTCTCACGAAGGACGCGAAGATCAATGAAAACGCGCCGGCGAAGTATGTCGGCATGGACCGCTACGAAGCCCGCAAGGCCGTGCTGAAGGACCTCGAGGAGCAGGGCCTTCTCGTCGGCACGAAGGCGATCCGCCACATGGTGCCGCGCGTTCCGCGTACCGGTGAAATCGTTGAGCCGATGCTTTCCGAGCAGTGGTACATGGCGATGAGCAAGCCCGCGGGCGAAGGCTCCACCCATCCGGGCAAGAGCCTCGCCGATATCGGCCTTGAAGCGATGGAATCGGGCGATGTGAACATCTTCCCGGAACAGTGGCAGGGCGTGTACCGCCACTGGCTCACGAACATCCAGGACTGGTGCCTCTCGCGCCAGCTCCTCTGGGGCCATCAGATTCCGGCCTGGTATGACGAAGCGGGCAACTGCTACGTCGCCGAGACCGAAGCCGAGGCTCAGAAGCAGGCGGGTGAAGGCGTGAAGCTGCGCCAGGACACCGACGTGCTCGATACCTGGTTCTCGTCCGCCATGGTGCCGTTCTCCACCCTTGGCTGGCCTGACCCGCAGGGTGACGACAAGATCGCTTACGATCTCTACCTCCCCTCCTCCGTTCTTGTGACCGGCTACGACATCATCTTCTTCTGGGTCGCCCGCATGGTGATGATGACGAAGCACTTCACGGGCCGCGTGCCGTTCCATGACGTGTACATGCACGGTCTCGTGCGTGACGCCGAAGGCCACAAGATGAGCAAGAGCGAAGGCAACACGATTGACCCGCTCGACCTGATTCAGGGTATCGATATCGAAGGCCTCATCAAGAAGAACACGATGGGTCTGCGCCGTCCTGAAAAGGCTCCGAAGATCGCGGCGAAGCTCCGCAAGCAGTTCCCCGAAGGCCTGCAGGCCTACGGCGCTGACGCGCTCCGCTTCACGATGGCCGCCTACGCGACCCTCGGCCAGAATGTGAACTTCGACACAAAGCGCTGCGAAGGTTACCGGAACTTCTGCAACAAGCTCTGGAACGCCACCCGCTTCGTGCTGATGAACGTTGAAGGCAAGGACTGCGGCTTCCAGGGCGGCGAAATGTCGCTCAACTATATTGATCAGTGGATCATCACCGAACTCTCGCGCACGATCGAAGCCGTGACGAAGGGCTTTGAGACCTATCGTCTCGACCTCGCCGCGAACGCGATCTACTCCTTCATCTGGGATGAGTTCTGCGACTGGTACCTCGAGGCCGCCAAGGTCCGTCTGAACAACGGCACCGAGGCTGAGCAGCGCGCCACGCGCCACACGCTCGCCTCCGTGCTTGAGGCGACGCTGCGTCTCGCCCACCCGATCATTCCGTTCATCACGGAAGAGCTCTGGCAGAAGGTGTCGCTCATCACCGGCAGCCGCAAGGCTGAGGATGAAGCTTCCATCATGGTCGCTCCGTACCCGAAGGCTGAAGACTTTGCCCGCAGCGACGACGCTGACCGCGCCGTGGCTGTGACGAAGAAGATGATTGAAGCCGTGCGTTCGCTCCGCAGCCAGATGATGCTGCCGCCCTCTCAGAAGGTGCCGCTCGCGATCCAGGGCCCGAAGGAGATCGCGGCCGCTGTCGCTCCGTTCCTGCAGGGTCTTGCCCGTCTTGAGTCTGTGGATCTCGTGGACAACATCGATACGCTGAATCAGGGCGCTATCGCTCCGGTCTCAATCGTTGACGACTGGCGCCTGATGCTCGTCGTGAAGATCGATGTGGCAGCTGAGCGCGCCCGACTCGAGAAGGAAATCGAGCGTCTTCAGAACGAAGTCCGCAAGTGCGAGGCAAAGCTCGGCAACGAGCGCTTCGTCTCCAAGGCTCCGGAAGCGATCGTCAATCAGGAGAAGGCGCGTCTCGCCGACTTCCAGAAAGCGCTTCAGAACAACACGGAGCAGCTCGCGAAGCTTCCCGCCGCCTGATCGCGGTGAGTGTCTGAGGGCATGATCCCTCAGGCCGACATTCCCGGGTGAGGACTCTCCTCCCCCGGGAATTTTTTGTCCCCCTTCAATCCGCTATGATTCAGAGCACCGGAAAAATGGATTGCGAGGTAATGACAGCATGCAGGTGAATACTCTTCTGAAGCCGACCTGGATCATCCCGATTGTCCCCGAAGGCGTTGTGCTTACAAAGCACGTGATCGCGATCGCGGATGGAAAGATCGCGGCAATCGTTCCTGAATCCGAAGCCTCTCAGTTTGAGGCGAAGGAAGTCGTGGAGCTGCCAGGCGAAATCGTGATGCCGGGTTTCGTTAACCTGCATTCGCACGCCGCCATGAATCTGCTTCGCGGCGTCGGCCCTGACCTTAGTCTGATGGACTGGCTGCAGAAAAAGGTGTGGCCGCTTGAAGGCCGCCTGATGAGCCCGGAATTCGTGTACGAAGGCAGCCGCCTCGCCGGAGAGGAAATGGTGCAGAGCGGCGTCACCTGCACGAACGACCATTACTTCTTCCCGGTGGACGCCGCGGCGGGGCTTCGCGAGAGCGGCATGAAGTGCGCGGTCTCCGCGTTCCTTATCGGTTTCCCCTCCGCCTGGGCGAAAACTGACGACGAATATCTGAAGAAGGCGGGGGAAGTGATTGAGCACTTCCGGGGTGACCCGATGGTGCATGTCACGGTGAGTCCGCATGCGCCTTATACCGTGTCTGACGACGCGATGAAGAAGCTCGCCGCCCTGAGTGAACGGAATAACCTCCCGATCCATATTCATGTGCAGGAAACCGAGAGCGAAGTGAGCAACTCCCTGAAGCAGTATGGGATGCGTCCTATTGAGCGGCTGAAAAAACTCGGAATCGTGAATGAGCGCCTGATCTCAGTTCACTCCGTGCATCTTTCTGACAGCGATATCGATACACTCGCGAAAGCGGGGTCGAGCGTCTGCCACTGCCCAAGCTCCAACCTCAAACTGGCAAGCGGTTTTGCTCCTGTTGCTAAAATCATGGATGCCGGAATCAATCTCGGCATCGGCACTGACGGAGTGGCGAGCAACGACAAACTCGATATGCTTGGTGAGACACGTCTCGCCGCCCTCCTCGCCAAAGCTGTTGCCAAAGACCCCACGGCGGCCCCGGTACACAAAATGCTGTACGCCGCGACCATGGGAGGCGCCAAAGCCTTGGGATGGGACCGGGAAATCGGCTCTCTGGAAGCAGGAAAATCCGCCGATCTCTTCAGCTGTCTCCTCGAGGAAATTACCAGTATTCCGGTACTTGAACCTGCGGCTCAGTTGCTTTACAGTGCAGGTAGGGAAAGTATCACCCACGTCTGGATCAACGGTCAGCTTGTTGTAAAAAAACAACAAAAAGCCGAGTCCTTTAGGGGGATGTCCCGTACGAAAGCACTCGACATCGCTCACACGTGGCAGAATAAGTGTTAAGTTGTAGCCTGTGCGGTACACCTTTTTTCATAGAAGGCGCTTATACTTGCACAGCGTGCACGCAGTTATCAGCAGAGGGGGCGAAACCCTGCGTACTGCATTAGATAATGGTCTTCCGTAAGGGAGATCAAAAAAAAGGAAAGAGGAAAAAATGAACACTTCCGCGAAGATTGGTGGCCTGCTTGCTGCCGTCATGCTCGCCGCTTCTGGCTCCGCCATGGCTGCTGAACCGGTCAATCCCTATGTCACCTCCAGCGATGGCAAGGTTGTGATGGATCCGTTCGGCCTTTGCTGGCGCACTGGCTTCTGGACTCCGGCTCTGGCCGAAGCCCTGGGCTACAACGGTGCTGGCTGCCAGTGTGATAAGGAAATCCTGAGCAAGGCCGCCTGCACGGCTCCGGCTGCTCCGGCTCCTGCTGCTGCCCCGGCTCCGGCCCCGGCTCCCGCTCCGGCCCCTGTCGCTGTTGCTCCGACCAAGGAGAAGGTGACCCTCTCCGCTGACACCCTGTTCGACTTCGACAAGGCCACGCTGAAGGCCGAAGGCCGCAAGACCCTGGATGATCTCGTCTCCCGTATGGCTGGCGTTGATCTCGAGGTCGTCACCTCCACCGGCTACACCGACCGCATCGGTAAGGACGCTTACAACATGAAGCTGTCCCAGCGCCGTGCTGACGCCGTCAAGACCTACCTGGTCAACAAGGGCGTCAACGCCAACGTCATTACCGCCACCGGTAAGGGCAAGGCTGACCCGGTCGTGAACTGCCCGAATCCTTCCAAGAAGGGCAAGATCAAGAACTTCAAGCAGCTGATCAAGTGCCTGCAGCCGAACCGTCGTGCCGTCATCGAAGTGACCGGTACCCGTGTCGCCAAGTAATTGAAAGCTGACTCTTAAGTCTTCGGACTAAAGAGCTGAACCTCGTCCGGTTTCCGGGCGAGGTTTATTTTTTGTGTCTTTTCTGTGGAGCCTGCCGTGTCTCAGAAATCCCTCACCTCTTTCCTCTTTGATATGGACGGAACACTGGTAGATTCCGCCGCGGGGCTTGCCGGAGCCGTGAATGATGTCCGCGCTTCCTTCGGATTTCCTCCTCTCCCTGCCGCGGATTTCCGCGAAGCGGCATCAGAAGGATCCGCGGCTCTCCTTCGCGTCGGTTTCGGTGTGACGCCTGAGAATCCCCGCTACCCGTCGCTCCGGGAATCATTCTTCACGGCTTACGAGGCACGCTGCCGGAAGCCAACTCTCTTTCCAGGTGTCACGGAGCTCCTTGCCGCGATCGACCGCAAAGGGCTTGTCTGGGGCATTGTCACCAATAAGCCGCAGGAATTCGCCGAAGCGATTGCCGCTTCCACCCCCGCCATGGCGCGCTGCGCGATCGTCGTCGGCTCCCGCCCCGGCGTTCCTCTGAAACCGGCCCCTGACGGGATCCTCCGCGCCCTGAAGGAACTCGCCCTGAAGCCTGAGCAGACGCTCTACACCGGGGACGACAGACGGGATATCGAGGCCGGCAAAGCGGCCGGCACATCCACTCTCCTCGCCCTCTGGGGTTATCGCCCGAAGGACGCGGACACGTCACTCTGGGCTCCGGACTTTACGGCCTCGTCTCCTGAGGACATCATCCGGCTCCTTCCCTGAGCGCGGCCGAAAGACCGCTTTATGCCCGGCTCATAAAAAAAGTAACGCATTGATATAATGCCCGTTCCTCTGGAAGCCCCCCAATAGAGGGGCCGGATGGCGCTCTCCCGTCCCGGCCGCCTTCTTCCGGTCTTCTTTCTGCCATCGAACCATCGCGGCCTTCGCCGCGGGAAAACTCATGAAAACTCAGAACCCCCCGATGACACTCTCCTACAAACTGATTCTTACCCTTTTCTCGGCCGCCTTTGCCGCGTCCCTGATCGCCTGCTTCTTCCGCTTCCCGGCTACGGCCGGCGGCATTGAGGGAGTCGCGGTCTGGCTGCTTTATCTTCTCTACATGGTGATCGCGGTCGCCCGCCAGGCAAACCGCCTGATCATCCGCACGCTGCTCGTTCTGATGACCGCGAACGTGGCGCTGGCCGCGGTGCTTCTCATCTATCTCGCGCTCCGTCCCGCCGCCAACCCCTGCCCTCTTGTGCTGGGACCGCTCGGTCTCCTCACGCTCGCCGCGGACTTCACCTTCCATATCTGCCTCTATAAATTCTTCAGTTTCCACGAGGCGCTTCGGAACGGCAAACGCGAAATCTGACACGGAAATCATTTCCTCACATATCGTTACTTCGTACGCTATTTAAGAACTTCTTATTTTCGGTTAATACTCGAAAAAGCCCTCGTCTGACAGGATGCAGGGCTTTTTTCATGGTGTGATCCAGTACCTGGATAAGAGCACCGGAAAGACTTTTTGCCTACTCACACGAACTGACTCTTCACTCTTTATCTCCTTCTATTTCTTTCTTTTCTGCTCTCAGAATGGGTTATTTTGGTTTAAATCTATTAGACTGATCTCAGTCATAGTTGGAGAGTTCTGACCCACGCGCTGTCACGAGCCTGCGCGCCGACAGAAAAAAGAAGGATCAAATGATGAAGCTCAACCGTCTTTCCAAGGTTGCAATCGGCGTCGCCGCGGCCTGCGGCGTTTATTCTGCGATCGGTTTCTGGGGTGTTCCCGCGGGACTCAAATGGGCGGCTTCTAGTCCGGTGTCCGACATTCTTGGGCGCAAGGTTTCGATCCAGGAAGTGAAGTTCAACCCGTGGACTCTGGAGCTCTCGGCTAAGGGAGTGGAGATGGCGGGGCGTGACGCCTCGGATCAGCCCGTCTCAATCGGAAGTCTCTACACGAATATGGCGGGCTTCTCTTCACTCACGCGCTTCGGCGTCGTGCTCGATGAGCTGAAGGTTGATCACGTGAGCGGGCTGCTCTCGATTGATGAAAACGGAAAGACGAATTTCCAGGACATCATCGATAACATCAACCGCCGCTTCCCGCCGACGGAAGAAAAAAGCAAGGAACCCTTCCGCTTCAGTCTCAACAATATTTCTCTCACGAATTCAGACTTCCACATCGTGGTTCCGTCGCATCACGTGGATGAGAAACTGACTGAAATCAATCTCGGTCTTCCCTTCATCGGGTCTATCGGCACGGACCGCGATATCTACGTGAAGCCCGAACTCACGCTGAAAGACAATGGGACGCCGTTTGAGCTGCATGGCGAATCTCTTCCCTTCAAGAACACGAAGGCGACCCGGGTGCATCTCGCGCTCGACGGCTACGATCTGCCGCACCTCGGTGCCATGCTGCCGCTGGATATGGATGTCACCTCCGGCACTCTGAAACTGAATGCCGACATTACGTTTGCCCAGGGCGTGGATGGAGGAAAGAACACGATCCTCGTCGACTTCACGGGAAACGCGGATGACTTCGCAGCCGCTATGCGGGGTTCTGAAGCCAAGACGAACGCGATTGCCTTCAAGAGCCTCAAGATCGATCAGGGATCGGTCGATGTGATCGGCCGCACGGCAACCGTAAACGGCATCACGCTTGAAAGCCCCACGATCGCGCTTGAGCGGCTTGCTGACGGATCAATCGCCTGGGCGAAGGTAGCGGGAACGTCAGATAAAGCGGAGCCGCCCAAGACGGATGACGCAAAGGCGGATGAAAAGAAGCCTGAGGACACCACGCCCGCTTTCGCCTGGACCGTGAAGAACGCCGCCATCACTGACGGTACGCTCCGGTTCATTGACCACGCGGCGCATGACGCCCGGATCGACGCCTCAGCTCTCAATGCCACCGCTGAAAATGTCACGATGATCCCGGGGCAGACCACGAACTTTGATCTCTCTGCGAAGATTCTCGACGGCAGCCTGAAGACGAACGGCAGCCTCGATATCAGCGCTCTGAAGGGAAAGGCCTCGGTTGACGCCCAGAACCTGAACCTCGACCGGATCTCAGGCTACGCGGAACTCGCCGGTCTCACGATCGCGAGCCGAGCGACCGCGAAGGTCGATGCCGAGTATTCGCTGATGGAAGAAAAGCCCTCGGTGAGTGCCGGCGGCACACTGAATCTGAAGAATTTCGCGCTGACGAAGAAGGGGGAGAGCCCGCTCTCCGTCAAGGCGGATAACGCCCGGGCTGAAAGCTTCAAAGCACTCTACGACGGTGATGTATCGCTTGACCTTGGGAAGCTCGCGCTCGCGAAACCCGCGGTGGAACTCCCGAAGAGCTCCTTCAGCGCGGGTTTCGGCGGAATCGACGCGCAGAATTTCTCGCTTGGCTGGAAGGGCAAAGATGAGGCGCTCAGCCTCGGTGCCCGGACGCTCGCGCTCGCCACTCCGGAAATTCACGCCGGCAGCTTCTCCGGCAAAGCGGGCCGCCTCTCCGGAAACACGGTAAAGGTCGGCTGGAACGGCAAACAGGATACCGTGACATTTGACGGCGGCAAGGTCCGTGCGGAAAAGACTGACCTCACGGCCGGAAACTTCAAGAGCACCATCACGGATTCGAACGCTGCGAAACTCGCGGTCAACTGGAACGGAAAGAAAGAACTGCTTGGTGTGACATCTCAGACCACTGGACTCGCCGGGCTCGACTTCAAGGCTGATCCGGTGACAGGCGGTTCCACCGCTGTGAACGCCCAGGCACTGTCGCTCAGCGTTGTCACCCGTGAGGACGGCGGCGTCTCCGTGAAAGCGGCTGACGTGAATTCCAAAGGCACCCGGCTTCAGGTCGCCGGCGGCACTCCTGTGAAACTCGCCGTCGGCACGCTTGACGTTAAGAAGAGCGCGCTGGATATCAAGAAAGCGCTTGCCTTCACGGGATCCAGCGTTTCTGCGGGGGACATTCAAAGCACGGTCGACCTTCTTAACTTCAATACGGGCCACGCTGACATCAACTCCATCAGCTTCACGCGTGACTCCGACATGAGTCTCAAGGTCGCGAGCGCGAACCTCAGCAAGGCGCAGGTGATTTCGCCTGTGAACGCCGCAAAGGTGTCGACGCTTTCGGACACCGTCTCCGCGTCGAATCTCGACTGGAAGAGCGGCGCGTCCGGCCACGCCAATCTCGCCTCCCTCAATATCAACTCCACCGCCTTTGAAATCTCAGGCGGCAAGTCGAAGTTCGGCCGCGTGGACCGCACGACGGTAACAGGCGTCGAAGCACCGGCTACCGGCACCATCCGGGTCTCCGCAGTTGAGATCGCAAAGCCCCGCATGATGCTCTCGCGTGACGCGAAGGGGAACCTGGATATCGATCCGCTCCTCGGAAAGCGGAAGGCTGCCACTGAAGCGAAGAAAGTACAGGCTGTGGTGAAGCAGAAGGTGGAGGAAGCAAAGAAGAAGGCCGGTGTTTCCGCCTCGCAGCCGATCCGTATCGGCGAATTCCGCGTGACCGACGGGGGCTTCTCCTTTGTCGACAATTCGATCAAGCCTGCCGGCCAGTTCCGGTTCGCCGATCTCAATACCACAGTGAAACCGGTCGCGATCGGAGGCGAAAACACGCCTTCCTCACTCACGATGACCGGCGTCGTGAATGGGGTTTCCAAGATCAACGTCACAGGCAGCGGCTCGCCTTTCGTGGATAAGGGGAAACTCACCGCCAAGGGGACAATCTCCGCGGTCTCGATGCCGTTCTTCTCGCCCTACACCGTTCACTATGTGTCCTACCCGATTCAGAAGGGCAACCTCACGATCAAGTCGGATATCACACTGAAGGATAAGACGTTCCTCGATGTTGACAACCACATCCTGATTGAGCAGCTCGCCTGGGGCGACTACATTCCGAATGACACTTCGACCAGCCTCCCTGTGACGCTTGCCACCGCGCTCCTCACGGACGGTCAGGGAAATATCGAATTTGATCTGCCGATCTCGGGCAACCTCGCGGATCCTGAGTTCTCGTTCTCGAGCCTCATTCTCACAGGGCTTGAAAACCTGATCATCAAGGTCGTGGCAGCGCCTGTAAATCTGCTCGCCTCGATCGGAAACCTCGCGCTCGGCGGTTCTTCCTCCAGCGCCGCGGCTTTCGTCCCGTACATGTCCGGCAGCGGCCACATGACGGCCGATCAGCAGAAGAGCACGCTCGCCCAGATCACGAAGGCGCTGAAAGATAACCCCAAGATGAAGGTCGAAATCACGCCGGTGGTCAGTGTGAAGGGTGACGACAACGCGCTCCATCAGAACACGTACCGCGGCCTTCTGAAGATCGTTCAGTCGACGCTTCCTGAAGCTGAACGGAGCCGTGAGAAGGCGGTCGACGCGCTCTATGCCCTCCAGTTCCCCAACGACAAGGCAAGCCATACGCTTGAAGAGAAGGAGGCGAAGCTTTACACCGCTGTGCAGCCTGACGAGAGCAACCTGCATAACCTCGCTGACTGGCGCTCGAGGAACCTCTCGAAAGCGCTTGCCGAAGCGGGTATTGCGGATAAGCGGATCTTCATCACCGCCCCTGAAATGGATAAAAAGGGGAACCTCGGCGGCGTGAAGATCAAGTTCATCAAGTAATCGGCGTAACAAAAAAGGATCCCCGCGATGGGGATCCTTCTTCGGTCTGCAGGCCCGGCAGCAGTGCCGGGCCGCTCTTTTTTATCAGAGCGTATCCTTCTTCGACGTGAAGGAGTCGCTGTAGGTGCAGTCCTTATCGAGACCGGCTGCCGTCAGCGCGTTCACGGCATCCGTCACGAGACGCGGCGTACCGCAGATGTAAGCGTCATACTGGGACGCATCCGGGTGATCCGCGAGGAACTGATCCTGCACGTGACCCATGCGGCCAGTCCAGCCTTCGGACTCGTCCGGGCGGCTGAGCACCGGGCAGTAGTGGAACCACTCGTGCTCGGCGTCCCACTTGCGGCAGAGCTCATCCATGTAGAGGTCGACCTTATGGCGGCCGCCCCAGTAGAGATAAACCTGGTGAGGCTTGGCGCTCGGGAGCTTGATGAAGTTTTCAATCATCGCCTTCGCTGGAGCGAAGCCCGTGCCCGTCACGAGGATCAGGATATCGTGCGGGGTGCGCTTATGCAGGCGGAAGTCGCCCGCGGGAGCGGCGATTTCAAGCTTCGTGCCAACCTGGATCGGCTCACCCTTGACGCCAAAGAGACGGTCCGTGAAGAGACCGCCCGGGACGTGGCGGATGTGAAGCTCAAGGCCATTCTCAGCCGGCGTATCGCAGGCGATCGAATAGCTGCGGCGTTCCTTGTTTTCCAGAAGAATGTCGACAAACTGTCCGGGGATGAATTCGATCGGCTTGCCGGAATCGGCCTTCAGCACGAGGCGGATCACATCGGGGGCCACACGGTCCATCGCGGCAACCGTAACGGGGATGTTGCGCACGAGCTTCTTGATCTGCACGGCGATTTCCACGTCACTCGCGGCTTCCGTGCTGCAGGTCAGAATCTTCGGACCGTGGGACGGCACGCCTTCCTTGCTGCCCGGGGCATACGTGATGAAGTCGCCAGAGACAACGTTAGCGGAGCAGGAGCCGCAGAAACCGCTGCGACAGGCGTGAGGGATGTCATAGCCAGCGCGCTCGGCGGCATCCAGAATCCGCTCGCCCTTCTCAGCCGGAAAAGACACATCGGTTCCGGAAATTTTCACCAGAAAAGCCATTCTTTGATTTTCCTTATCGTTTTTCCCGCGGGGGGTCGTTCCCGAAGGAAAGGTATCCATGTAATTCTGAAAAGAATACCAGTACTCCACTGAATCAGCACGGCTTATTCCGGTGACACTATCCCACTTTCGGGGTAAAGTGCGATACACAGTAAATGCTCTTTCCAAAAGCTTTTTTCGGAGACGAAATGACGGATTCATCTATTGAGGCGATTTCCCCAAAGGCAGTGGCGGCGGCCCTCTCGCGGGTCCGCGCCCAGAGACCGCTCGTGCAGTGCATCACAAATGACGTCGTACAGGAAATCACGGCCAATGTGCTTCTGGCAGCCGGAATGTCCCCGGCCATGGTGCCGGCTCCGGAAGAAGCCGCAGCCTTCGCTCAGTTCGCTGCGGACGCTCTGCTCTGCAATGTCGGAACACCTTCCGAAGAAAACAGCCGGGGCATGAAGCTCGCCGCGGCGACGATGTCTGAAGCCGGAAAGCCCTGGACACTCGACCCCGTGGGCGCGGGCGGCACCGCCTGGAGAGATGATCTGATTTCCGATCTGATTGACCTCAGGCCCACCGTGATCCGGGGAAATGGTTCTGAAATTCTCGCCTGCGCCGGGTTTGCCCATCAGTACAAGGGCGTCGACTCACTCGACTCCAGCCGCTCGGCGCTCGACGCCGCCAAGGCGCTCGCCCAAAGATCAGGCGGCATCGTCTGCGTGTCAGGCGAAACGGACTACGCGACTGACGGTACCCGCGTGCTCGCGGCGGTGGGCGGCAACGTCATGGCGACGCTCGTGGTGGGCACCGGATGCTCGCTCTCCGCGCTGACCGCGGGTTTCGCCGCGAAAGCGGAGGATCCGCTGGTCGCCACCATCGCCTGCTGTCAGTTCGTGAAACGGGCCGCGGAAATCGCCGGGAACGCCTCCCGGGGCCCGGGTTCCTTCCACGACGCTTACCTCGACGCGCTCTATACGCTGCAGCCCGAAAACTTTCTTGAAGAGGCCGTCTGATGGCGCTCCCTGATCTGTCGCTTTACCTGGTGCTGGACCCCGTACTCTGCGGAGGCGCGGACGGCATGGTGTCCACCGCGGTCGCTGCTGCCCAGGGAGGGGCCGGCATTATCCAGCTCCGGGCTCCGGACTGGAAGAAGCGGGAGCTCGCGGCCTGCGGACGAGCTCTGATCCGCGCACTTGCGCCCTATGGCGTGCCGCTCGTCGTAGATGATCAGGTGGATGTGGCGATGGCAATCGGCGCGGCCGGCGCTCATGTCGGACAGAAGGACCTCCCGGCAGAAGACGCTCGGCGCCTCATGGGGCCGGAAGCGATCATCGGGCTCTCGGTCTCAAACGCGGCGGAGCTTGAGGCAAGCCGCAGCCTCGCCGCGGCCGGCGTGGTCGACTATCTCGGTATCGGTCCGATCGAAAGCACCTCCACGAAACCCGACGCAGCCGCGCCTCTCGGGCTCCCGGGGTTTGCCGCTCTCGCTGCCGTGAAACCCTGCCCGGTTGTCGCGATCGGCTCCGTGAAGATCCATAACGCCGCGGCTCTCGCCGCGGCCGGAGCGGACGGCATCGCGGTCGTTTCGGCAATCTGCGGCACCGCGGACCCCCGCGCCGCATCAGAAGCGCTTCTCGCGGCTTTCCGTTCAGGATTGAAAAAATAACCTGAGGTGCCAGGAAGAGCCCCGTTTCCCTGGATTGATTCCGCCGCTAAAAGAAGGCAGAACCGCGGGGCAATCCTGATAAAATCGAGCTGCTGACCATACGGTCTGAGGCTCACGCCCGGACCGTACGGAACCTTATTTCTTTTGAGGCAACCGAAGAATGGCTTTGTTCTCTGAAAGCAAACTGAAAAAACTCCGCTATCCCTACAACACAGCAAGGATGGTGAGTCTCGTGAAGGCAATCGAAACCTCGGATGCGGGCGGCAAGTACTGGTCCAAAACCGAGGCTGAAGAGATCACCGCGGAGCTGAGCCGGGAAACCACTCCGGGCTCCAAGGCGTCGGATTTCATCCAGAAGCGCGCCGCGCTCGCCTTCTCCCGGATGTCGAAACGTTCCCCGACGCTTCTCACGATGAAGCTGAACTACGGCTCCCGATCGCTTGTCGCGCTCTGCCTCATTCTCGGTTCCTACCTGCTCGGCGCTTTCGGTGAACGGTTCCTCTCAACCGGCGCGGAGATCAATCTCTTTTCACCGATCTATCTCTTTATCTTCGGGTGGAGCCTCTTCCTCTACGCGGCGCTCATCATCCTGGGGCTCGTAAGCATTGTCCGGCGCCGTCATATCGAATTCCCGCTCCGCACGACACTCGCAAAACTTTCCGATGGACTCTTCGCCCCGAAGATCATCACCTCCGGTATCCGTCAGGCGTTCCTGAAAATCTGGACTCCGACCGTTCTGAGACTCTCCCAGTTCCGCATCGCCCGCATTCTGCACTGGGCGTTCCTCGCCTTCACGGCCGGCGTGATTTCCAGCATCATCGTCCGGGGTCTCGGCCACAACTATCTGATCGGCTGGGATATCGTCGGGCTGCATAATTCGCCGGATAACGTCTGCGATATCTTCAATACCCTCTTTGGCTGGATCCCCGCGGCACTGAATCTCGGCCCGCTGCCGGACGTGAACACGGTGGCCGCGATGCGTCTCGACCGTCTGCAGGACGCCGCTACAACCTCAGCCGCCGCGGCTGCCGCTTTCGCGCCCGCTGCCTCCTGGCTCCCGCGTCTCTTCATTCTCTACGGCGTTGTCGTGCTGATCCCGCGTCTCCTTCTGATCCTCTGGGATACGATCGGGATCCGGATCCGCTCCGAACGCCTCCCGTTTGAGATGGATGGGTATTTCGCGGATATCCTCCGCACCGCTGAAGCGGCTGTCGCGGGTGCTGCCGCTGCCACAGCGGCCGCCGCCGAAACCGTGCACGAAGCCGCCGCGTCGGATGTGAAGGACGCGGTCGAAGTGAAGCCTGATGAGGAATCCGGAAAGCAGTCCTGATTCCTTACGAAGTCTTCTTTCCTTTTAGCCGCTTTCCAATCCGGAAAGCGGCTTTTTTGATGCCTCCATCAGGAGCACCGCCTCTCCCCCTTCCTTCAAAACGTGAAGCAATCGGGTTCAGACGGCTTCAGGGGACCTCCTGCCTGACCAAACCTTAATCCTCCCCTGCTCCGCGCTCTTTCCGCCCTCAAAGGGGGCTCTCCGCCGCGCCAATCCCGGGTTCGGCGGATATCCGTCTCCGGGGTCCGCTTCCTGCCGCCTTACGGGTAAAAAAATTCCCGGGCTGGAAAAACCAGACCGGGAATCTGAAGATCAGAGTCTTTCAGAAAGCGGATTCCTTACGGAACCATTTCGGAAATCTCAGCCTTCTTCACCTTGTGCACGAGGTCTTCACGCTTCACCTTCAGGTACATGGCGATAGCGGCCGCAACGAACACGGAAGAGTAAACCGAGCAGCAGATACCGACCGTCAGAGCCAGAGCGAAGTAGTGCAGCGCCGGGCCGCCGAAGAAATACATCGACAGCGTCATGCACAGCGTTGAGGAATGGGTGATCACCGTACGGGAAATCGTCGCGGTAATAGCTGAGTTAATCACCTCAACCGTGCTCGCCTTTCTCATCGTCCGGAAGTGCTCACGCACTCGGTCGAAAATAATCACGGACTCGTTCACCGAGTAACCGAGCACGGCGAGCAGACTGGTCAGCACCTGCAGTGAGAACTCCCACTGGAAGAACGCGAACAGACCGGCAACAATCACCAAGTCATGCATATTCGCGATCACGGCGGCGACTGAGAACTTCCACTCGAACCGGAACGCGAGGTAGATCATGATGCCCAAGCAGACAAGCGCGAGAGCGGTGGCGCCGTCAGTGGCGAGCTGCTTGCCCACCTGAGGACCGACAAACTCGACGGAGTGCTGCTTCACGCCCGGAGTCTGGGCGGAAAGAATATCCATCACCTGCTTCGCCTGCTGGCCGGAGGTTTCATTTCCCTTCAGCGGCACGCGGATCAGGATGTCTTTGGCCGTACCGTAGTTCTGCACGGAGACCTCAGGCGAGATCTTCTCAGCCAGAACCTTTCGGATCTGATCCGTGTCAGCAGCGCTCGGATACGTCACTTCAATGTTCGTGCCGCCCGTGAACTCAATCGAGAAGGCAAGCCCCTTCGTCGCAAGGAAGAACACAGCGAGGCAGAACATGATGACCGATGCAATATTCAGGTACAGCGAATAGTGCATGAACGGGATCGTTCGGCGAATGCGGAAAAATTCCATTATTTATCTCCTTGATCCGTTCGGTTATTTACCCGCGGACCCGGTGCCGGCAACCTTCTTGGGAGGGTCGGGGCGCCAGATCTTGCCGATGTGAATCTTCTTCAGGTGCTTCTGACGGCCATAGACCAGATTCACAAGACCGCGGGAGACAAACACCGCCGTGAAGAGCGAGGTCAGAATACCGAGACAGTGCACCACAGCGAAACCGCGGATCGGACCGGAGCCGAAGATCAGCAGAGCGATACCGGCGATGAGAGACGTCACGTTCGAGTCCACAATCGTCGCGAAGGCTCTGTCATAACCTTCCTTGATAGCCACCTGAGGCGTCCTCCAGGCTCTCAGTTCCTCTCGGATACGTTCGTTGATCAGCACGTTCGAGTCGACGGACATACCGATTGAAAGCGCGAGAGCGCCGATACCCGGCAGCGTGAGCGTTGCCTGCAGCATCGAGAGGATGGCAACAATCAGGATCACGTTGAAAAGCAGCGTGATCGCTGAAATGATGCCGAACACCTCGTAGTACATCATCATGAAGATCGACACCACGATGAAGCCGTAGATCGACGCCTTGAAGCCCGCGGCAATGTTTGCCTGGCCGAGGCTCGGGCCGACAAGTCGTTCTTCCACGATTTCCATCGGAGCCGCGAGTGAACCGGCTCTCAGCAGCAGAGCCGTATCCGTCGCTTCGATCGTCGTCATCGCGCCGGAAATCTGCACGTGACCGCCGCCGATTTCCTGACGGATCACTGGGGCCGTCACCACCTGGCCGTGTCCCTTCTCGAAGAGGATGATCGCCATGCGCTTGCCGACGTTATCGCGGGTCACTTCCTTGAAGATCCGGGCGCCCTTGTTGTCGAGCGTCAGATTCACGGTCGGTTCCTGCGTCTGGGAGTCGAAGCCCGGCTGTGCGTCCTGAAGGTTTTCACCGGTCAGCAGCACGCGGCGGCGGACGAGCACCTGGTGGTTCTCGCGGTCAGTGAAGACCTCGTCACCGAACGGAACCGTGCCGGATGCCATCTGGGTATAAGCCTCAGGCGTGTCATCCACCATGCGGATTTCGAGCGTTGCCGTACGGCCGAGAATGTCCTTAGCCTTCGCCGTATCCTGCACGCCCGGCAGCTCAACCACAATGCCGGTCGCGCCCTGCTGGGCAATCACAGGCTCCGCAACGCCGAGTTCATTGATTCGGTTATGCAGCGTGGAGATATTCTGCTTGATCGCGTAGTCCTGAACGTCGCGGATCGCCTTATCGGTCATGCGGGCAACAATCTGATAGTTGCCGCCGTCCTGACGGTCTTCAAGCGCGAGATCCGGATCGGTGCCGCGGATCAGATCGAAGGCCTTATCGCGGGAGTTCTCATCCGGGAACTGCATCACGATCGTGTCGCCGGAGCGGTCAACGCCGTTATTGCGGATGTCCTTATCGCGGAGCTGCGTGCGGATATCGGCCGCGTTCGAGTCAATACGCTTCTGAATGGCGGCCTTCATATCGACTTCGAGACGGAAATGCACGCCGCCGCGAAGGTCAAGACCGAGGTACATCGGCTTGCCGCCGATCGCCGAGAGCCATTCCGGAGTGTTCGGCACGAGGTTCAGCGCGATCACATAATCCGGGTTCGTCGGATCCGGGTTCAGAGCCCGTTCCAGCACCTCACGGCCCTGAAGCTGGAGCTCGGAGTCCGTCACGCCGAAACGCACGCGGACGCTGGCGCTCGACTGCTGGCTGCCGGCATCCAGGTGGACGGCCTGAGGCTTGATTCCTGCGGATCGCAGCGCGTCCTCAACCTTCGCCATGGTGGCATCCGTTACCTTCACCGTCGCCTTTCCGGGAGAGACCTGAATAGCAGGCGACTCGCCGAAGAAGTTCGGGATCGTGTAGAGAATACTGATGACGAGGGCAAACAGGATGATGAGGTATTTCCAAATGGGATAACGATTCATCTTGACTACCCAAAACCCGGCCTGATAAGCCGGGCATAAAGAATAATGCAGACCCGCTCGGGCGCTGTATCCAGCGTGAGCAGGGCCTGCCTCAGGAAGCCCGGAAAGGCTTCCTCAATAAATCTGTCCTGCGCGAAACCGGCTTCTCAGAACTTGACGGTTCCCTTCGGGAGCACGTTCGCGATGGTCTGACGGGCCATGACGATCGTCACCGGGGTGCCTTCGACGGTCGAGATCTGGATCTTGACGTTCTGTTCGTCGAGATCAGCGACCTTGCCCATGATGCCGCCGGCGGTCATCACTTCATCGCCCTTGTTGAGACCTTCGACCATCTTCTGGTGTTCCTTCGCGCGCTTCTGCTGCGGGCGGATCAGGAAGAGCCAGAAAACGACGATGATGAGAATGAGTGGCAGGAACTGCATAAGAGCGGCGGAAGCACCGCCGGCTGCGGCGTCCGCCGCGAGAGCATCAGAAATCAGAAACATGAGGTCTCAAGTCCTTGTTTATTCATTAGCCGAAAAGGGTACAGTCCCCCGGCCGGAAATCAATCAGCTGATTATAAAGGAATAGGCCTCCCCGCTGTGCCAGCCGGGGAGGCCCTTCAGAGTGCGGAGCGTCAGCCGACGCCGCGGGCGCGGTCGCGGTAGAACTGCTCTTTCCACTCCTCAAACGTTCCCTTCTCGAGCGCGTCGCGCATCTCAGCCATCAGCGTGAGATAGAAGTGAATGTTGTGGATCGTATTCAGACGGGCTCCGAGAATCTCACCCACCTTGTGCAGGTGGTGGAGGTACGACCGATCGTAGTTGCGGCAGGTGTAGCAGTCGCAGCTTTCATCGAGCGGCGCGAGGTCCTTGATGTACTTCGCGTTCTTGATCTTCACGTCGCCGTAGCGGGTGAAGAGCCAGCCGTTTCTCGCGTTCCGGGTCGGCATCACGCAGTCGAACATGTCGATGCCCTGGGAGACGCCTTCAACCAGATCCTCAGGCGTACCGACACCCATCAGGTAGCGGGGCTTGTCGTCCGGGAGCTGGCTCACGATCTCCTCTTCGATCCGGTTCATCTCAGCCTTCGGTTCTCCGACCGAGAGGCCGCCCACCGCGTAGCCGTCAAAACCGATATCGACGAGTCCGTGAAGCGACTCTTCGCGCAGGTGCTTATACATGCCGCCCTGAACGATGCCGAAAAGCGCGTTCGGGTTCCCGAGGCGGTTGAATTCGTCCTTGCAGCGCTTCGCCCAGCGAAGCGACATGCGCATCGAATCCGCCGCCTGCTTCTCAGTCGCGGGCTTGCCGTCGATTTCGTACGGCGTACATTCGTCAAGCTGCATCACGATGTCGGAATTCAGCACAGTCTGGATCCGCATCGACTCTTCAGGCGACAGGAAAAGACGCCGGCCGTCGATCGGGGAGGCGAACTTCACGCCCTCCTCGGTGATCTTCCGGATACCGCGAAGCGAGAAGACCTGGAATCCGCCCGAATCGGTCAGGATCGGACGATCCCAGTGCATGAAGTCATGCAGCCCCTTATGGAGCCCAACCACTTCAAGCCCCGGACGGAGCCAGAGGTGGAAGGTGTTGCCCAGAATGATCTGGGCACCGTTGTCCTTCAGCTCCTCCGGCGTCATCGACTTCACGGTGCCGCAGGTGCCGACCGGCATGAAGATCGGCGTCTGCACGACGCCGTGATTCAGGTGCAGTTCACCGCGGCGGGCTTTGCCCGACGTTTTCAGAACTTTAAAAGATAGCGCCACGGGCGTGTCCTCCGTTATTTGGCCTGGGGGGCATTTTCGAGGAACATGGCGTCCCCGTAAGAGAAAAACCGATATTTGTTTTCAATCGCGTGACGGTACGCGTCAAGGATCCGCTCGCGGCCCGCGATGGCGGAAACGAGCATCACGAGAGTCGACTTCGGGAGATGGAAGTTCGTGATCAGAGCGTCGATCGTATTGAACTTGTAACCCGGGGTCACAAAGAGCGTCGTATCGCGGGCACCGGACTGAATCCGGCCCGGAGCCACTGCCGCGGCTTCAAGCGTGCGGAGCGACGTGGTGCCGACCGCCACAATGCGGCCGCCCTTCGCCTTCGTCTCATTCACCTTTGCCGCCACTTCAGGCGACACCGAGTACCACTCGGAGTGCATCTTGTGCTCAGAAAGCTTCTCCTCACGGACCGGCTGGAAGGTGCCGGCGCCGACGTGCAGCGTCACATACGCTTCGTCGATCCCCTCTGCCTTCAGTTCATCGAGGAGCTCGCGCGTAAAGTGCAGACCCGCGGTCGGCGCGGCCACCGCGCCCGGGATCTTCGCGTAAACCGTCTGATAGGTCGACTCGTCCTTCGCGTTCGCGTCGCGCTCAATATAAGGAGGCAGCGGCGTGCTGCCGAACTTATCAAGAAGCGGCAGCACAGCATCCGGGAACTCGAGCTCAAAGAACTCGCCCTCGCGCTCACCCACCTTCACCGGGAGCTTCTCACCCTCGTGGTTCTCGAAAATCACTTCCGTCCCCGCCTTCGGGGACTTGCTCGCGCGCATCATCGCGATCGCGCTCTTCTCTCCGGTCACGCGCTCAATCAGAGCCTCAACTGCGCCGCCCGTGGCCTTGTGACCGCGGAGACGAGCCTTGATCACGAACGTGTTGTTCATGACGAGGAGATCGCCCGGGCGGAGGAGCTTCTTGATGTCGTGGAAAAGGAGATCTTCGTATCCGCCCTCAGGCACTACATGCAGCAGCCGGCAGTTGTCGCGCTGTTCCAGCGGAAACTGGGCAATAAGTTCTTCGGGAAGATCGAAATCAAAATCAGATAGATATTGTTCTGTCATGGCTTGACTGGCCAGATAAAGAAAGGAAACGTGGAATTATACGCAGTGGGCAGATTTCGGCAGAGAGAGACGTAAATTTGACAGATGTCAAATCTTCTCAAACGTTAAATGAGAATTATTTTCAATTGGTGATAGTATTTGGCTCATCAGTTCCACGGGGTCGGGACTGGTTAAGCAGTTGGATCGGCAGAGCTTCTCCTCTCTGCTGGTTTTCAGGTATCTCTTTTAGGGGCGGCGTGGACAGACGGCCGCCCCCTTTTTTTTGCGGTTTGGACCAAAGAGAAACCTTTTTTGGCATAATATGACGTCTTTGCATCATGCATTGTCACATTGCCCGGGTGGCGGAATGGTAGACGCAGCGGACTCAAAATCCGCCGACTAAACATCGTGAGGGTTCGAGTCCCTCCCCGGGCACCATCTGATTTTTCCCATTCTCTTCCGCTCTGCCGCATTCCGCGGCCAGGCTTCCCGTACCCTTCAGACATTTATCTCGTGATATCAAACGAGAGCTGGACATCAGACGCTTTTCCCCGGATAACACGGCACTCCACCGGAATATGTCCATAGGTCTTCGAGACCCGTTTATAGAAAATCAGCGGCATATTGGCGATTTTCGGAGCGAGAAGGCGCTTCGCGAGTTCCTCTGTCCCGATATCCCAGGCAATAAAGTTCGAGGTCTCCACAATCTCAACCCCGAACTCCCGCTCGTAGAAGCTGTAGAGCGATTCATCCGGCTCCAGATTCTTATCAAACCGCTCGAATGTCAGCCCCTTGAAATAGTCTCCCCGCAGATAAAGCTCATCGATCCCCTGAAATTCGCCGTTTTTATCGATCTGGTGACGGAGCACATGAATCACGGGGTCATCTTTCTTCAGACGAAGACGGACAGAGAACTCGTCTCCCGCGGGAATGGTTTCCAGAAACAGAACCTTTCGGTCCACTATGATCATCGGCATCCCATCCCGGGTCTGGAAAGGCTGAAAACGGTTCCAGAAGCCCGCGCCTCCGTCCCGATAGGACCGGACATAGGTGCCAGAGCCCTGGCGCCGCCAGAGAATGCCTTCGTCGCAGAGTTCCCCCACCGCGTGACGAAGCGTTCCGACACTGACTCCGAGTTCGCGCGAGAGCTCGCCTTCAGGCGGCAGCTTCGCCCCGGGAAGCCACTCGCGTGTCTCCAGACGCTTCAGGATCTTCCGTTTCGCTGCTTCGTAAAGCGGTACGCCGTTACCCATCTTCCCTCCTCTCCTTTCGCCCGAAGTATACGGATATCGTCCGGACTTCCGCTGCAAAAGATATACATGACTTCGGTTTTACCCGTTATTTTAAACAGCAGACGTCACAATACAGACTGATACGCGGACACTAGATCCGCTTCAGTCCGGCGGTTTCACCGGAATTTCAACTGGAAGGAGACTCGAAGATGGCAGATGCATTTGACCGCTACGTACCCGAAATGATCGAAACCCGGCGCCGTATTCATAAGCGTCCGGAGCTTGGCTGGACAGAATTCGAAACCACCGCGATCGTCGCGAAGAAACTCACCGAACTCGGTTTTGAAATTCATCTCGGACGCGAAGTGGTGAATCCTGACGCGGTTCTCGGGCGTGATCCGAAAGCGGTTGAAGCAGCCATCACCCGTGCCCGTGAGGCCGGTGTTCCGGAGGAGCTCCTCAGCCGCATGGATGGCTACACAGGCTGCGTCGGTATTCTCGACACCGGCCGCCCCGGTCCGACGCTCGCCTTCCGTCACGATATGGACGCGCTCCCGATTCAGGAGATCACGGATCCCGCTTCTGACCATCTGCCCGCGCGTGAAGGCTTCGCCTCGACCTTCAAAGGCAAGATGCACGCCTGCGGCCACGACTCCCACACCGCGGTCGGCCTCGGTGTTGCGCACTGGCTCGCGGATAACAAGGATCGGCTCTGCGGCCGCATCAAGCTGATCTTCCAGCCTTCTGAAGAAGGGACGCGAGGCGCGGGCGCCATGGTGGCAGCCGGCGTCGTTGATGATGTCGACTGGTTCTTCGGTGCTCACGTCGGTGTCACCGCGAAGACCGGCCATATCCAGCTCTGCGCGGACGGCTACCTCGCGACCACGAAGTTCGATGTGAATTTCACCGGTATTCAGTCTCACGCCGGCGCAAAGCCTGAGGCCGGCCGCAGCGCGCTCCTTGCCGCCGCGAACGCCGCGATCATGCTGAACGCCATTTCCCGCACATCAGAAGGCGACACCCGGGTGTCCGTCGGCCGTCTTGACGCCGGTGAAGGCCGCAACATCACGCCGGCTCACGCTCACATGGAGTGCGAGGTCCGCGGCTCCACGCATGAAGCAAACGAATTCATGTTCTCCCGCGCTCAAGAAGTGGTGAAAGGCGCGGCCGACATGCTCGGCGTGAAGTATGACCTCATCAAGACCGGTCAGGCAACGACGCTCGTCACAACGCCGGAGGCCATGGAGACGATGCGGAAAGCGGCTGAGGCGGTTCCCGGTGTCACCGTGGAGGATATCCACCACTGCGGAGGATCCGAAGACTGCACGCTCTTCATGCGCCGGGTCGCGGAGCATGGCGGGAACCCGGGCTTCTTCCTCTTTGGCTGCGAGAACAAGGGGCACCACCGTCCGGATTTCGATATCCAGGACACGGTGAACCTGAAGCCGGGCTTTGAAGTCTTCACGAACATTGCCACCGCGGTCTGCGGGCGCAAAGACTGACATCTGACACCCAGGGCACCGCTGCCCCAGAGGTAAAAAAAAGGGCGATCCGTCGGATCGCCCTTATTTTTGGCTTTCTCAGGCCGCCTTCTCAGGCCCCTGCTCCGGAAGCCAGAGTTTCACCGCCGCGCCTCCGTCCGGCATATTCGCGGCGGACACCTTCCCGTGATGCGCCTCTGCGATCACGCGTACCAGGGCGAGCCCAAGCCCCGCCTTCCGCTCCCCGCTTTCCGCGGGAGGCGCAGAGGTGGCCTCCCCTGCCGCCACTTCAGCCGCGAAGGCTTTGATGCCCTGCGGAATGCCCTTTCCGTGATCCCGCACCACGATCTCGACCCCATGATTCTTCCCCTGAGCCGAAATCTCAACCGGCGTTCCCTTCGGGGAATACTTTTCCGCGTTATCGATCAGGTTCTCGAGCGCCCGCATGATAAGCGACCGGTCGATCCGGACCTTCGGGAGATCAGAGGACACATCCGTCTGAATCGTCTTCCCGGAATCAATGCTCCAGAACTGTCCCGCGGCTTCCGTGATGAGCTGCGAGATATCGGTCTGCGCGAGATCGAGTTCCGCGTTCCCGGCCTGCAGCCGCGCCATCTCCTTCAGGTTCCCGGTGAGACGGCGAAGCAGCGCGGCCTGCCCCTGAATAGAAGAGACCGCGGCGGAGTACGGGCTCCCGAGCAGCTCAGGGAGGAGTTTCTCCGTGGTCTTCAGAATCGAGTTCACCGGAAGGCTGATATCGCGGGACACGGCGCCAAGCAGCGTCGCGCGCATCCTCTCGGCTTCTCCGCGGATCATCGCGTCTTTCGCGATATTTGAGTACTCGATTCGCTCTATGGTCTGAGCGACCTGCACCGCGCAGGCGTCAAGCAGCCGCTTTGTATCGGGGTTCTCCAACGTCAGGGCACCGGTCGGACTGAGCGCCATCACACCCCAGCAGCGCCGCCTCGTGAGGAGCGGAATCATCCGTTCCTTCGCGGCTGAGAGTGTCATCGTTCCAAGCCCCGCTTCCTGCGAGTGGTCGTAAGACCACTGCGCCACTTCAATATCGGGGAGTTTCTTCGACTTGAAGCTCAGCCGGTCATCGTGATCCGGGAACCCAAGCGAGATATCGGCCTGAAGGAGCGGCGAAAGATGACGCTGCACCACTTCCGCCACCTGTTCCACCGTGATCGACTTCGTGAGTTCCTTCGCGAGCTCCGCCACCGCGGAACTCCGGAAGTCACGCACGCAGGCGAGATCCGCCTCGCGGCGCAGCTTCCCTGACATCAGACCGACATAGACCGCCGTGATGAGGACAAGGAAGAAAGTGAAGATGTACTGCGTGTTATTCGTCGTGAACTTCAGAATCGGCGGCACGTAGAAGAAGTCAAACGCGAGCGCCGCGAGGAACACCGCCCAGGCGGCCGGCCCGCAGCCCCAGACGGCGCCCACCGCGACCGCCATCAGAAGAATCAGAATGATGACGTTCGCGGGCTCGAAGATGGAGAGCAGGAACGCGGTGGCGACAAGCGTCGCCACGCAGGCGATCGTTGCCCAGAGGTAATTGATCGCCGGGGCGTTCCCTTCACCATTCAGCCACTTCGAGCGCTCGCGGGTCTTGGAATCCTCGAGCGCGATCTGCACCACGTCGAGATCCGGGTATCGGGTAAGAAGCTTATCGGCGACCCCCGCGCGGAAAATCGCGAATTTCGAGCGGGGCTTCGCGCCGAGCACGATCTTCGTCACATTGCGGCGCCGCGCGTACTCCGCGATCACCGCGACCGGATCGCTCCCTGAAAGCACCGTGGTTTCGGCTCCGAGCTGACCGGCGAGATTCAGCACATCGAATACCCGCTTCTTCTCTTCACTGTCTGGTCTCGAAGGATCCTCCACGTGGACCGCGATCCACTCAGCCTTCATGCGGTTCGCGAGACGCGCCGTTTCACGCACGAGACGCGCGCTGTCGGTGCTCGTGCCGATCGCGACGAGCAGCCGGTCTTGCGCTTCCCACACGGTCGCGATGGCGCTCTCCTGGCGATACGCCCGCATCTGAGCGTCCACGCGGTCCGCCGTGCGGCGGAGCGCGAGTTCGCGGAGCGCGATGATGTTCCCCTTCCGGAAGAAGTTATGCGCGGCGCGTGCCGCGATATTCGGGAGATAGATCTTCCCTTCGTCCAGCCGCTTCAGGAGTTCGTCCGCCGGAATATCGACAAGCCGCACTTCCCAGGCTTCATCAAAAATCCGGTCCGGCACGGTCTCGCGGACCGTGATCCCGGTGATGCCGGCCACCACGTCATTCAGGCTCTCGAGATGCTGGACATTAAGCGCGGTGTATACATCGATCCCGGCTTCGAGCAGCTCCTCCACATCCTGCCAGCGCTTCGCGTGGCGGCTCCCGGGGAGATTGGAGTGCGCGAGCTCATCCACCACGAGGAGCTGCGGGTGGCGCTTCAGTGCCGCCTCAATATCAAATTCGTGAAGGTTGCTGCGGCCCTGAACGGTCCGCTTCGGAAGAATCTCAAAGCCGTCCAGCAGCTCACTCGTTTCCTCGCGGCCATGGGTTTCCGCGAGTCCCACCACAACGTCGACCCCAGCCTTCAGCTGCGCCTTCGCCTCAGTGAGCATCGTGTAGGTCTTGCCAACCCCGGCGCAGGCGCCGAAGAAGATCTTCAGCTTCCCTCGGCCGCTCTCATCCTCAGACTTCTGTATGGAGGCCAGAAGCGCGTCCGGATCGGGTCTCTCTTCGGTATCGTCTCTCATGGTGCATGCCTCCTCTCTGTCAGTCTTTTAGTCGGTCTAGCGGCGCTTTCCGCTCTTGCCGCTCTTCTCGCTCTGCCGGATCTGCTCCGCTCGCCTGTCAAGCTCCATGTTGAGCGCGAGAACATTGATGCGCTCTTCCCCAAGGAAACCGAGGAACGGCTCCTCAGTCATATCGTGCACGAGCTTCTCGAGATCCTGCTTCTTCATTTTTCTCGCTTTCGCCACGCGCTCCACCTGCCAGAGCGCGTCTTCGGGCGTGATATCCGGGTCAAGCCCGGAGGCGGAGGTTGTCGCGAGATCCTGCGGCACCGGTCCCTTCGCGTCGGGGTTCGCCTTACGCTGCGCCGCAACCCGGTCGCGCACCTTATTGATGAGCCAGGGGCTCGTCGGACCGTCATTCAAGCTCGTCGACGTCATGGCGTTATTCGCGCCCCCCGGGATCGCGCTCGGGCGCCCCCAGAAGTACTTCGGCTGAGTCCACTCCTGCCCGATCAGGCGGCTTCCGACCGGTTTCCCGTCCTTATAGACGATCGACCCGTTCGCCTGCTCCGGGAAAGCTTTCTGAGCGATCACGGTGACCAGCGCGGGGTAACCGACACCGCAGACAATCCCGAGAAGGAGAAAGATGATGATCGCGTTTTTCGCTGCTTTCAGAACCATGGCCTTTGCTCCTAGAAGATCCCGAGATAGGCCAGCGCCATATCAATCGCCTTGATCAGCACAAACGGCACAATCAGGCCGCCGAAACCGTACACCACGACATTTCGCCGCAGAAGCCTGATCGGGGAAGAAGCCTTGTAGTGGACGCCTCGGATTGCGACCGGGATCAGCAGCAGAATGATGAGCGCGTTGAAGATCACGGTCGACAGCACCGCGCTTTCCGGTGACGAAAGATGCATCACGTTCAGCACGGAAAGCTCAGGATAAGTCGTCGCAAAGGCGGCCGGAATAATGGAAAAGTATTTCGCGATATCGTTGCTCACGGAGAACGTGGTGAGCGCGCCGCGCGTGAGAAGCATCTGCTTGCCGATATCGATAATGTCGAGAAGCTTCGTGGGGCTTGAGTCGAGATCAATCATGTTCCCGGCTTCCTTCGCGGCCTGCGTGCCGTTCCCCATCGCGACCGCGACGTCCGCCTTCGCGAGCGCCGGAGCGTCATTCGTTCCGTCACCCGTCATGGCAACGAGTTTCCCCTCGGCCTGATAGCGGCGGATGATCCGAAGCTTATCCTCCGGGGTCGCTTCACCCACGTAGTCATCAAGCCCCGCCTCGGCTGCCATCGCGGCTGCCGTATAGCGGTTATCGCCTGTCAGCATCACAGTCCGGATACCCATGCTCCGCAGCTGATTGAACCGCTGCCGGATACCGGTCTTGATCACGTCCTTCAGTTCCACGATACCGAGAACCCGGCCGTTTTCAGCGACGATAAGCGGGGTCGCGCCGCGGCGGCCCATGCTGATCGCTTTCTGCTCAGCCTCTTTCGGAAGCGCCATCCCTTTCTGCCGTAGCCAGGCGCTGATCGCGGACATGGCACCCTTACGGATGCTACGGTCTCCGAGATCGAGCCCGGACATGCGGGTCTGGGCGCTGAACGCGACAAACTTCGCGCCCTTGAAGGAATTGATATCGATCTGCACGTTGTAGCGCTCTTTCGCAAGCCGCGTGATCGAGTAGCCTTCAGGCGTTTCGTCCGCGATCGACGCGGCGGCCGCGGCCGCCGCGAGCTCCGCGACCGTCACGCCCTGAAGCGGCACGAAAGCAATGGCTTCGCGGTTACCGACCGTGATCGTGCCGGTCTTATCAAGCAGCAGCACGTCAACGTCACCCGCTGCCTCAATCGCGCGTCCCGACATCGCGATCACGTTCGCTTTCAGCATGCGGCTCATGCCGGCAACGCCAATCGTGGACAGCAGACCTGCGATCGTGGTCGGCACCACGCAGACAAGGAACGCGACCACCGTGATCACGCGGACCGGCGCCCCGCGGGACGCCATTTCAGAGGCATAGAGCGAGAACGGCACGAGTGTCGCGCAGGAGAGAAGGAGGATCACGGTCATAGCGATCAGCATGATCGTGAGGGCCACTTCGTTCGGCGTCCGGCGCCGCCGCGCGCCGTCCACCATCGAAATCATCTTGTCGAGGAAGGAGTCCCCCGGTTCCACATTGATCCTCGCAATCAGCCGGTCAGAGAGCACACGAGTGCCGCCGACAATCGCGGAATTCGGGCCGCCCGGCTCACGGATCACCGGAGCCGATTCGCCTGTCACCGCGGACTCATCGACAGACGCTACCCCGTCAATCACCTCAGCGTCCGCCGCGATCACGTCCCCCGGCTCAATCAGAATGAGGTCACCCTTCTTCAAGTTCTCGGCGAGCACAAGTTCAGGCGACGTCACATCGTCCACTGACTTGATGCGCTTCGCGAGAATCTCACGCCTTGTGCCGCGGAGCGCGATCGCCTGCGCCCGGCCCCGCTCCTCCGCAAGCGCTTCCGAGAAGTTCGCGAACCAGAGCGTGATCCAGAGCCAGATCATGAGTGACATCGAGAAAAAGATGTCGTGGGCGTGCCTCGGATACGAGTGCGGAAAGATAAGTTCGTAAACCGTGAGCACCGTAACAATCACGGCGCCCATCCACACGATGAACATCACCGGGTTCATCATGAGTGCCACGGGGTTCAGACGATAGAGCGCGAGCCACATCGCGTGCAGGATGTGGCGCGGCGTGAAGAGGTGGCGCGTAAGCGACTGGTTTTCCCGATCCATTTCGTTTCTCTCCCTTACGAGTGATAGCCCCAGAAGAGCTGGATCGATTCAACAATCGGACCGAGCGACTGCGCGGGGAAGAAAGTGATCATGGAGAGCAGCACAGCCACCATGATGAACATGAAGGAGAAGACCGGGCCATCCGTCTGGATCGCCTGAACGGAATTCATCTGACGGGGTTTGGACGCCATATTGCCCGCGATCGCGAGGAGCGCGGTGAGCGTCACCATTCGGCAGATCCACATGCAGATCGCGAGCGCAGTGTTGTAGAAGAAATCGTTCGCCGCGAGTCCTCCGAAGGAAGACCCATTGAAGTTCGAAACTGAGGAGAAGGCGAAAAGGATCTGCGTGAAACCGTGCGGACCCGGTGCGGAAACCGCGTCAACGCCCTGAGGCGTGAGGCAGGCAATGGCCGTACCGATCAGCGTGCAGATGGAAGGCATCAGAAGCGAGACACAAACCATCTTCATGTCATAGGCATCAATCCGCTTCCCGAGATACCGGGGCGTTTTGCCGACCAGCATACCGAGAATGAAGACCGCGACGATCGCAAGCCCGAGCATCGTGTAGAGACCGGAGCGGGAGCCGCCGAAAATCACGTCACCCACCTGGATCAGCCAGAGCGATACACCGCCGCCGATCGGCATCATCGAGTCAAATGACCCGGCAGAGGATCCGGCAGCGCTTGCGGACGACCCTGTCGCGAAAAGCGATGTGAGAAGCGTGCCGAAGCGGACTTCCTTCCCCTCCATGTTCCCGAGCCCGTGCGATACGCCAAGCTCTGTCACCAGAGGATTCGCCGTGCTTTCTGACCAGGCGATCAGCATGAAGGCCCCGATAAAAAGCACCATCATGCCAAAGAGAATTGAGAAGCCGGATTTCACGTTTCCCGTCATCCGGCCATAGGCAAAGACAAGGCTTGCCGCCATGAGCAGCATCAGGATGATCTGGATCATGCAGACCACCGCGGTCGGTGCGGCAAAGGGATGAGCCGAATTCGCGCTGAAAAAGCCGCCTCCCGTGACCGCGAGCACCCGGATCGCTTCCTGGCTTGCCACCGGACCCACGGCAATCTTCTGAATCGGGCCTTCGATCGTCTTCACGACGGTCATCGCGTCAAACGTCTGCGTGCAGCCCTGCCACACGGCAATGATTGAGCAGATTACGGCGAGCGGCAGGAAGAGCCACAGCACGCAGCGCACCATGTCTTCCCAGGCGTTCCCGAGCGATGGATCGCGGCTCTGGATCAGGCCGCGGGCGAAAGCAAAGGCCGCCACAACACCGGTTGAGGAACTGAGAAAGGTGAGCGTACAGAGGCCGAACGCCTGCGAGAAAAGACTCATCACGTTCTCGCAGTCGTATCCCTGCCACGTGGTGCTTGTGGAGAAGGAGACCGCCGTATTGAAGGCGAGATCGGGGGCCAGCCCCTTGAAATTCAGCGGGTTATAGGGAAGATAGCCCTGAAACCGGAAGATCAAGTACCCAATCACCGTGCCCACTACGGTGAGCGCGATGAGCGAAACGCAGTACTCCTTCCAGTCCATCGGCTCACGGCCGGATTTCCCGAGAGGCCAGAGAAAAATGGACTCCACCCGGTACATCCAGGGGAATTTCTGCGAGAGCGTTCCGTCGAAAACCGCGCTCATGTAGATCCCGATCGGCACGCTCAGCGTGAAAATCACAGCAAAGAGCCCGACGAGAAGCAAAACCGCGGACGTGGTATTCATTCTTCTCTCCGGTTAATCCAGAAGTTCCGCGTTGAAAAGCACGACGATCAGGTAGACGAGAGCCAGTCCCGCCGCAATGCCTGCCATCCAGTACACCCAGCTCGGATCGCCATACATGATTAATGCTCCCGGTATTTCTGGCAGAGCTTCACGAACCCTGCCGCAATAAGAACGAGAAGGACCAAAAGTCCGGCAAAGAACAGGTCTTCGAGCCTCATCTCTTTTCTCCTTTGAATGCCGAAAGCCGGCGCGTCAGGCGCCGGCATCCGGGGATCGGGGTCAGGCCCCTTTCCAATGAAAGTCGCTTATTTTATCAAGCCTTTGATCCTGCACAAGCGTCAGAAATCTGACCGCAGGTCCAAGTCCCGGAATGACGGCATCAGGCCGGATTTCATGAAGCGGCTCAAGGACAAAGCGCCGCTCATGCATTCTCGGGTGCGGCACCACGAGTTCCGGCGGCTCATCAATCGGGCTGTCACCGAAAAGCTCGATATCGAGATCGATCGTCCGGGGGGCGTTATGAACGCCCGCGGGGCGGACGCGTCCGAGATCAAGCTCAATTTTCTGCATCGCGTGAAGCAGGTCCTTCGCCGGAATCGTCACCGCGAGCACCGCCGCGGCATTCGTGTAGTCAGGACCCGTCGCGTCGATCGGAGCCGTACGGTAGAGACTGCTTACCCGCTCGACACGAACCCCCGGCACCTTGTCGAGCCGCCTCAGCGCCTCTCCGAGCGCCTCTTCGGGGTTCCCGAGATTCGCCCCCAGGCCGATCACGGCCTCCGTTTCGTGCGCCATGGATCAGCCCTCCTGAATATCAGGATCTCGCTGCGTGCGGCGGGGGGGACGCTTCTGAGGCGTCAGTTTGCGGTCTGAAGGCGCCGGGACGAAGAATCCGATCGGCGCCTCGGGCGCCGCCGGACGGCGGCGGCGTGACCGGCGGCGGCCGCGGCCGCCGTGTGAGTCATCCTCATACTCTTCGTCGCGCGGCTTCGGACCCTGGCCCGGAACCGGATTCAGAGCGAGATCACCCGACGTCGGATCTTTCTTCGGGCGGCGGCTGCGCTTCTTGGAGCCCGCGCCGCGCGCTTCCTTCTCCGCCTGCTCAATCATCTCGTGGCGGCCCGCTTCATCCGCCTCATAGAAGTTCTTCCACCACTCGACAACCTCGACCGGCACTTCACCGTTCTGGCTCCGGAGCAGCATGAAGTCGTAGGCCGCGCGGTACTTCGGATGGTTCACCTGAGCGAACGGCATCTTGCCGAAGCGGCGCTCGAACCGGTACTGCAGCATCCAGATCATCTGGATATCGGCCATGTAACGGCGCTGAATCACGAGCTTTTCGCACTGTGTCTTCAGCACCACATCGCATGCCTCGTAGAGCGCCTGGGCGCGGCTCTTGCCCTTCTTCTCGAAGGACTCCCAGCGGCGCAGCGTCTGGGGCCAGAGGAGCGTGGCAAAGAGGAACGCGGGAGAGGTCTTCTTCCCCGCGTTGATCCGCTCATCCGTACGCTCGAGCGCGAGCATCATGAATTTTTCGCCCGCGGACTCCGTATTCATCATGTCGAGCACCGGCAGAAGCCCGTGATGCAGCCCTTCCTTCCGGAACGCCTCAACGCAGGCCACGGCGTGGCCGCTCGTGAGGAGCTTGATGATTTCGTCAAAAAGACGCGCGTCCGGCACATTCTTCAGGAGATAGGCCATCTTCGGAATCGGACGGCGGGTCGACTCATCGATCCGGAAACCGAGCTTCGCGGCGATGCGGACCGCGCGCATCATGCGGACCGGATCCTCGCGGTAGCGCTCCTCAGGGTCCCCGATGATCCTCAGGCACTTGTCCTTCAGATCCTCGTAGCCGTTGTGATAGTCGAGCACTTCCTGCGTCGACGGATCGTAGTAGAGGGCGTTGATCGTGAAGTCACGGCGCGCCGCGTCTTCCCACATTTCGCCGAAGATGTTGTCGGAAATCACGCGGCCCGCGGCGTCCTTTCTCACGCCTTCGGTATCCAGCGAACGGAACGTGGCGCACTCAATCACTTCACGTCCGAAAATCACGTGCACCAGACGGAAACGCCGGCCGATGATGATGGCGCGCTTCTGGCAGGCCTTCACCTCTTCCGGCGTCGCGTCCGTCGCGACGTCAAAATCCTTCGGCTTGACGCCAAGCAGCATGTCGCGCACGGCGCCGCCCACCACATAAGCCTTGAAGCCGCGGCGCTGAAGCGCTTCACAGGTCCGGATCGCCTGCCAGGCGACGAGCTCCGGCCGGATCCCATGCACTGAGGCGGGAATGATCCGGGGAGTCTTCTGAATAACTCCGCCGGCGGAACCGCCAAGGAGACTTTTTACTTTACGCACAAATTTCTGCAAAACAGCCATTTTGAATAATTTTTATTAAGCATCTATCTTCTGGCGGTCACCCGGGAGGGCTTCTAGCCGCAACCGGTCCCCCTGAAGTCAGTCGGTCACCATTTTAGGAGCGGACTCCTCACGCACAGCGGTGTTCCTTGGAGGAAAACACTGACGCAGCAGAGTACGGGTGATCTTTTTTGAAGCTCCGAGCGCAAAGCGCTCCACTTCGAAGAGCGCTTCGGAAAGCGTTCCCATATCGCGGGGAAGGTGTTCCAGCATCCACTGACGCGCGTCATCGGGCAGATCAATCCGGCTCTCTTCAGCGAGTTTTCTGAGCGCCGCATCTTTCTGCTCATCGGTGAGCGGATGCACCTGAAACACGAGTCCCCAGGAAAGACGTGAAATCACGTCCGGCCTTCCCTTCATCTGAAGCGGCGGAAGATCTCCTGCCGTAATCAGACGGTACTGCCCGAACGGGCCGCCGTCAGAATGACTGCGCACGTCGTTCATCAGTTCAAAGAGTTTCTGCTGAGAATCCTCTCCCAGCTCCTCAACATCATCCACGGTATAAATCAGGCGGCTCTCGGAAAAAGCGGGAACCCGCTCGACGCCGGCCAGAGGATCCATGGCATGGAGCAAGTGCGTGCAGCCGACCCCGGTCTCGCCCCACAGATACAGAAACTGAGGGCCGGAGCCGGTTTCCGCCATCGTACGCAGCACGGACACCAGTTCCGCGTTGTCTCCGACAGCGAAATTATCGAGGCTCGGCGCAGGTCTAATCTGCAAGTTCAGAGTGAGCTGCTCTTGTTCCATGAATGAATATCCGGGGGACGCAGGGCAAAAACTACCCCTCCGTCTGAGGATGCATCGAATAAAATCTCTTAGAATGAGGGTAATGCGATAAACGGAAGTTTAGCGCGCCCACCTTTTCTCATGTTTCTTTGAGACATTTCTACTCATGACTCAACTCTCCTATGATGCAGCCGGCGTTTCCATTGATAACGGAGACGAACTGGTTGAGCGCATCAAGCCCTTTGCCAAGCGTACTCTGATCCCGGGCGTTCTCGGTTCCATCGGCGGCTTCGGCGCACTTTTCGAAATCAGCAAGGAATACAAGGAACCCGTCCTCGTGTCCGGCACTGACGGCGTCGGCACGAAGCTGATGCTCGCCTTCAAGCTGAACCGTCACGATACGGTCGGTCAGGATCTGGTGGCGATGAGCGTGAATGACGTTCTGGTGCAGGGTGCGAAGAACGTCTTCTTCCTCGACTACTTCTCCTGCGGCAAGCTGGATGTCAGCATCGCGGAGCGTGTCGTGAAGGGCGTCGCTCACGGCTGCGAACTCGCTGGCTGCGCTCTGATCGGCGGCGAAACCGCTGAAATGCCGGGCATGTATCCGGAAGGCGAGTATGACCTCGCGGGCTTCGCGGTCGGCGTGGTTGAGAAGAGCCAGATTATTGACGGAAGCAAGGTGAAGCCCGGTGACGTGGTTCTCGGTCTTGCCTCCTCCGGCCCCCACAGCAACGGCTTCTCCCTCATCCGCAAGATCGTTGAGGTGAGCGGTGCCTCCTGGGATATGCCGTTTGACGGCGCGACGCTTGCCGACAGTCTGATGGAGCCGACCCGCATTTACTGCAAGCAGGTCGCGAACGTGATGAAGAAGGTGCCGATCCACGCGATGGCCCACATCACGGGCGGCGGTCTCGTGGAAAATGTGCCGCGCGTTCTGCCTGAAGGCACGCAGGTCGTGATTCACCGCGACTCCTGGAAGCGTCCGGCGATTTTCGACTGGCTGCAGAAGGAAGGCAATGTGGCCGAAGACGAAATGCTCCGCGTCTTCAATAACGGTATCGGTCTCGTTGTGATCGTTCCGGCTGAAGCCGCTGACGCCGCTGTCTCTGCCTTTGAATCTGAAGGCGAAAAGGTTTATCGTCTAGGTGAAGTGGTCAATCGCGCAAACGCAGCTGATCCTGGCTGTGTCGTGATCTGACGAAGTAAAGACGGTCTGCTGTTCGCCCTCAGGCCGCCTCGCAGAAAAGGTCGGAACTTATTCCTCGGTTCCGGCCTTTTTTCATGCCCGGACGACAGGCCTCCGCAGATCCCAGTCAAGCGACAGCGCATAGGCCTTCGCGTCCCGGAGCCCCGCCTCGGTATAGGGATCAAACGCCCGGATCTCATCCTTCATGGACCGAAGCCACGTGATCTGACGCTTCGCGAGCTGCCGCGTCGCGGCAATCGCCTTATCGCGGAACACCGCGTAGTCGGTTTCGCCTGCCAGATACTCGAGCGCCTGGCGGTACCCGACAGAACGCATCGCGGGAGACTCCCGGTCAAACCCCGGAAGCCCGGTGAGACGCTTCATTTCGTCGAGAAACCCGGCTTCAAGCATCGCGTCAAACCGCTCGGCAATCTTCGCGTGGAGCGCAGCCCGGTCTTCAGGAAGCAGTGCGATCGCGGCAATCCGGAATGGAGGAGCCGAATGCGGCTGCTCCGCGATGATCGCGGACATCGGCCGCCCGGTCATCCGATAAACCTCGATCGCGCGGCTGATCCGCTGCCGGTCATTCGGTTTCAGACGCGCCGCGGTCTCGGGATCCACTTTGGCGAGCTCTTCCCGCATCGCGGGCCACCCCTTTTCCTCGCCTTCTGCTGTCACCGCTTCCCGCACGGCGGGATCCGTCGCCGGAAGCTCGGCAAGACCGTGAAGCAGAGCGTTCGCGTAGAGCATCGTGCCGCCCGCGAGGATCGGCAGCGCGCCGCGGGACCGGATTTCCGGAATGAGCTTCGCGCAGTCCTCCGTAAAGTCCGCGACGTTATACGGTTCACCGATATCGCGGATATCAATCAGGTGGTGCGGCACGCCGCCCCGCTCTGCTTCAGTAGGTTTGGCGGTCCCGATATCCATCCCGCGGTAGACGAGCGCTGAATCCACCGAAATCACTTCGGCTGGAAGCTCAGACGCGATCGAGAGTGACAGCGCCGTTTTACCGCTTGCGGTCGGCCCGAGAATCATCAAGGCGTCAAAGGCCATCAGCGCCCCCTCAGGAAAAGCCGGTCAAGGTCGTCAAGCGACATCTGAATCCACGTCGGACGCCCGTGATTGCACTCATCCGCGCGGTCTGTCTTCTCCATTTCGCGGAGCAGTGCGTTCATTTCATCAAGGTTCAGAATGCGGTGGGCGCGGACAGCACCGTGGCACGCCATGGTGGAAAGAATTTCGTTCCGATGCTTCTCAAGCACCTGCGTCCCGCCAAACTCCCGGAAGTCATCCAGAATGTCGCGGATAAGCTGCGGTCCCTCGTGCTCAATATCCGCGGCGATCACAGCCGGAACGGTACGGAGCGTGAGATGCTCGGGAGACGCCGCGCCGACATCGAGCCCGAGGCTCTGAAGCTCGGCCTCATGCTCCTCGAACGCCGCCATCTCAAGCGGATTCACGGAGAAAACAAGAGGAATCAGAAGCTGCTGCGTCGGGATGCGGGAGGCATCCATCTGACGCTTTAGCTTTTCGTAGCAGATCCGTTCATGCGCCGCGTGCATATCAACAATCACAAGGCCTTCACGGTTTTCAGCGAGCACATAAATGCCGCCGACCTGCGCGAGCGCGCGCCCGAGCGGGAACGGGTTCTCGTCTGTCGGAATCGGGACACCCTCCGGCACCTCAACGCCGCCTGTATGGCCGGCGGGCGTGCTGACGGTGAGAGGCGCCGCCGCGGGAGCGCCTGCTGTCGGTGATGCGGGTTCAGGGGTGCTGCCTGACACCGCTTCAGAAGCAGAAGCCGGCGGCTGGGGCTCCGTATGAGCAGGCGCGGCTCCCGTATCAAAGAGCTTCAGATAGGCGGATCCGGGGAGAGGCGGTTTCTTCCGGTCCCAGCTCAGCGTTTCGCCACGGCTCTGCTGACCGTACCCCGGTCTCGGGCGGCTTTCAAAAACGTTATCCCGGACCTGCGGCTCGGACGGGTGGCTGAAAAGCGGCTTCTGGGCGGCCGGAACAGGGTTCACACCGCCCGACACCTCAGCCTTCACGCCGGATGCCGCACCGCCTGAAAGCCCGGAAGGCGCTGAGCCGCTTGAAATCGCCGGGGCGAGCGCCGCCTCCACCGCATGGAATACAAACTGATGCACCCGCTGTCCCTCGCGGAAGCGGACCTCACTCTTTGTCGGATGCACATTCACGTCGACCTGCATGGGGTCAACGTCAAGGAAAAGGCAGAAGGAAGGCTGCGCGCCGTTATAAAGCACGTCGCTGTACCCCTGCTTCACCGCGTGCAGCAGCGTCTTATCCTTCACGCAGCGGCCGTTCACGAAGAAGAACTGCGCGTCACTCTTCTGACGCGCAGCGGTCGGTGTCCCAACCCAGCCGGTTACGGTGAGCCCAGGGGCCGACGCGTAGACTTCGCGCGACGCGTCCGCGAATTCCTTCGGGAGAATCATGTTCGCGCGTTCCCGCGGCGCCTGGGCGGGGAGCGCGTGAATTACGCGGCCGTTCGCCATGAAGCGCATATCAACATCGGGGTGGGAAAGCACCGCGTGCTCAAACTGCCGGAGGCAGTGCGCGGTTTCTGTCGCTTCGGACTTCAGGAATTTCCGTCTTGCCGGGGTCTTGAAGAAAAGATCCACCACTTCGATCTGAGTCCCCTGGCTGCCGGCCGCCGGCATCACGCCATCCTCGCTGATCGACCAGGCGTGATCCTCGTCTGCCGTACGGCTGGTCAGGGTGAGACCCGCGACAGAGGCGATGGAAGCGAGTGCCTCACCCCGGAACCCGAGGCTTCGGACACTCTCAAGCTCAATCAGATTCCGGATCTTGCTCGTCGCGTGGCGCTTCAGCGCGAGCGGCAGCTCTTCCTTCGGAATGCCGCAGCCGTTATCCGTCACGGATATGCGTCTGAGACCGCCGCCCTCGATCCGGACCTCAATCCGGGTCGCGCCGGCGTCAAGCGCGTTTTCGACAAGCTCCTTCACGACCGATGCGGGGCGCTCAACCACCTCGCCTGCCGCAATCTGGCTGATCAGCTGGTCCGGGAGCTCGGCGATCGAACGCCTCGCTGCCGGCTTCTCTTCCTTCTCGATTTCTTCCATTCACACTCCGCGGATCATGTATTTAGCCGATTTCCCTACATTAGGTCCAATGATGGAACCCGCCTCAGTTGTTATGATAGGAAATTTCCGGTACTACTATCAGCCAGCGGCTAAAAAGCAAATTCCTCTATGGACTTGAGCGTCATACTTCAGCTATTCACCAACATGGATGCATTCCTGGTCAATCTGGCCTCGAATTACGGAATGATGATCTATCTGGTGATGTTCCTCATCTTCTATCTGGAAACGGGCGTCTTCGTCTTTTCCTTCCTTCCGGGAGACTCGCTCCTATTCGTAGCCGGCACGGTGGCTGCCGCCGGTACGACAAGCCCCTTCGGACTGATGCTCGCCGTGATCATCGGTGCCATCGTCGGGAACACTCAGGCCTATTCATTCGGCCGCTGGTTCGGCCAGAAAATCTACACGAAGAACTTCCTCTTCCTGAAGCAGGATAAGCTCATGCGGGCGAAGGTCTTCTATGACAAGCATGGCGGAAAGACCGTGTTCCTCGGCCGCTTTGTGCCGATCATCCGCGCGTTCGTTCCGATCATCGCGGGCGCCGCGAGCATGAAGTCACTCCGGTTTGAGTTCTATTCGATGACAGGCGCCGTCGCCTGGGCGGTCGGCCTGATCGGCGCCGGATACCTTTTCGGCAACATCCCGATCGTGAGGAATAACCTCACCGTGATCCTTCTGATCGGTGTGGCGGGTGCCTTCTCAGGCCCCATCATCATCGCCTGGATCCTCCGGATGCTGCACGCGAAGGATGCCCGAAAGGGAGTCCCGGTCACGCTGCCGAAGGACTGAGACCGAAGGGTCTTTCTTCTCCACACCCGGAAATAAGAAAACGGAGCTGAATCAGAATTCAGCTCCGTTTTTCATACCGCTTATCTGAAGCGGTCAGACTCAGTCGTCCGCGCGGGCTTCAAGAGCCGCCACAGCGGGAAGCGTCTTGCCTTTGAGGAACTCGAGGAACGCACCGCCGCCGGTCGAAATATAGGACACACGGTCCGCGATGCCGAACTGCTTCACGGCGGACACGGTGTCGCCGCCGCCCGCGATCGAGAACGCTCCGTCATCGGTCGCCGCGGCGATGGAGGCAGCAAGAGCCTTCGTGCCGCCCGCGAACGGTTCCATTTCAAAGACACCGACCGGGCCGTTCCAGACGATCGTCTTCGCGGCGCGCACTTCACGGTCGAGTTCCTCACGGGACTTCGGGCCGATATCGAGAATCATCTCGTCATCCGCCACATCGCTCACGCTGCAGACACGGACCGGACCCTCGGCGGAGAACGTCTTCGAGACGACGACATCCACCGGAAGCGGCATCGTGGCGTGCTTCTCTTCAAGCGTCTTCAGAACGCGGAGGCATTCTGGAACGAGATCCGGCTCGGCGAGCGACTTGCCGATCGGGAACCCCTTCGCGAGGAGGAACGTGTTCGCGATGCCGCCGCCCACGACGAGACGGTCAACGGTCGAGGCAAGGTGATTCAGAATCGTGAGCTTCGTGGAGACCTTGGAGCCGGCAACGATCGCCATCAGCGGATGACGGGCTTCCTCAACAGCCGCGGTCAGCGCTTCGATCTCACGGGCCAGCAGCGGACCCGCGCAGGCGCACTTCGCGAAGTGCGCCACGCCTTCCGTCGTCGCCTCAGCTCGGTGAGACGTGCCGAACGCGTCATTCACGTAGACATCGCAGAGCGCCGCGTACTTGCGGGCGAGGTCTTCGTTGTTCTTCTTTTCGCCGACATTGAAGCGGCAGTTTTCGAGCATCACAACGTGACCCGGTTCAACCGTGACACCATCCACCCAGTCGCGCACGAGGGGCATTTCGGTGCCAAGGAGCTCGGAGAGACGGTCAGCCACGTGGATCAGGCTCTCAGCTTCAGTCGGAACGCCTTCCTTCGGGCGGCCGAGGTGGCTCACCACCATCACCGCGGCACCGGCCTTCAGCGCCATCTGGATCGCCGGAACAGACGCCGTGAGGCGGGTCTCGTCCGTGATGCGGCCCGATTCATCGTGAGGGGCGTTCAGATCGCTTCTGATCAGCACCCGTTTTCCCGAAAGCTTTCCGGCGTCAGCCAGTTCCTGCAGTGTCTTAACCCGCATGTATCACTCCGTACAAATGGTTGTTTTAACGGCTGAGGTCTTCATTCCGCCTCAGCCGGCGCACATATTCTAAAGTGAAGAACGGCTTTTTCAAGAAAAAAGTTATCGGTCTTTTCCGGCGTGCCACCGTCCGGTATCCGGCGCCTCTGACGCTCCCGCTTCCTTTACGGACTCCTGCCACTGTGTACGGGGCCTGATGACTGCGGCGCACACCGCGCGGAGCAGCACCACATCATCCTCCGTCAGAGAAGCCCGGCTGAAGATCGTCCGAAGCCGGTCCATGATCTTCCGATGGTCCCCCTCTCTTGTCATTCCGACATGAATCAGCGCTTTTTCAAGATGCGAGATGAACCCCGCGACATCCGACGCGGAAGCGGGTTCCCCCGCCTTGAACCGAAGCTCCCAGGGAAGAAGGTCAGACGCCTTCCCCTCCGTCTCTCTCAGCGCTTCCCGCACCTCATACGCGCAGACCTGGACCGCCTGCGCGAGGTTAAGGCTCGGCATTTCGGAGTCAGCCGGAATCGCCGCGATCGCGTGGCAGAGCATCACCTCTTTATTGGACAGACCATCCCGCTCAGTGCCGAAAACAAACGCGATGTCGCCCGGGGCGGAATCCCCCGCGGTCTCAGAGAGCAGCGCGGCGGACGACGCCGCAGCGGTCCGGAGCGGATAGATCTTCGGCCCGAACTCGTGGTTATAGCCCGAGAGCGCCCAGGCGTAGCGGACGCCTTCCAGCGCTTCAGCAAGTGACGCGGTCTCGCGGCTCTCCGAAAGCACATCCTCCGCCTGAGTCGAGAGCCTCACCGCGTCCGGATCATGCCGGTAGTCCTTCACCCGAGGATTCGATACCCAGAGCTGACGGAACCCCATCGTCTTGATCGCGCGGGCAGCCGCGCCGATATTCGCCGGAATGCTCGGATCCGCCAGAATGAAGCGCACGCGGTCCGCCTTGAAATCCAGATCCATCTTTCTCCACCCGAAAAAAAAACGGAGGCTGCCGAAAAATCCGGAAGCCTCCATATTGCCTTCAGAAAATTTTCTGCCGGCGGATTACTCGGCGAGCGCCATCGCGCGGGCCGTGTCGATCATACGGCAGGAGAAGCCCCACTCGTTGTCGTACCAGGAGCCGACCTTCACGAAGTTCGACTTGCCTTCGATCACCTTGGTGAACGTGGCGTCGAACGTGGAGGATTCGTGCGTGTGGTTGTAGTCGTGAGACACGAGCTTCTCTTCGGTGTAAGCGAGCACGCCGTGATAGGCCGGATCCTGAGCGGCAGCCTTCATGATCTCGTTCACTTCTTCCACGGTCGTTTCACGGCCAGCGGTGAAGCAGAGGTCAACGAACGACACATTCATCGTCGGGACGCGCATCGACACGCCGTCGAGGCGGCCGGCGAGTTCCGGCAGCACGAGGCCGATCGCCTTGGCAGCACCGGTCTTCGTCGGGATGATGGAGGAAACGGCGGAACGGGCGCGGCGCATGTCCTTATGGAACACGTCAACCAGCACCTGGTCATTCGTGAAGGAGTGAATCGTGGTCATCAGGCCGCGTTCAATGCCGAGCGAGCTATTCAGAGCCTTCGCGATCGGGGCGAGGCAGTTCGTCGTGCAGGAGCCGTTCGACACGATCTTCATGTCGGAGGTCAGCACATCATCATTCACGCCGTACACAACGGTCGCGTCGCAGTCCGTGCCAGGAGCGGAGATCAGCACCTTCTTCGCGCCGCTTTCGAGGTGATAGGCAGCCTTTTCACGCGTACGGAAAGCGCCCGTGCATTCGAGCACCACGTCCACGTCGCAGGAAGCCCAGTCGATCTCGTGCGGATCACGGGTGGAGAACATCTTGATCTTGTCGCCGTCGACCGCGAAGTCCTGACCGTCGAGGATCTCAACCTTGGAAGCGAAACGGCCGTGGGTCGTGTCGTAGCGCAGCAGGTGCGCGTTGGTTTCGAGGTCACCGAGAGTGTTGATCGCAACAACCTGCACATCATCCCAGCGCTTTTCTTCGTAGAGGGCGCGGAGAACGCAGCGGCCGATGCGGCCAAAACCGTTAATGGCAAGACGAATAGTCATCTGTGGGGTCCTTTAAAAATCGTTTTCTCAGTGAAGGAGGTCCTTGACGCGGGCAACGCCGTTTTCAACCGTCAGACCGAAGAGCGGCCAGAGCTTCGAAGCCGGAGCAGAGGCGCCGAACTGATCGATGCCAAGCGACGCGCCGTTGCCGCGGGTGTACTTGTACCAGAGTTCCGTGCTGCCCGCCTCGATCGTGAGAACGGGGAGACCAGCCGGGAGAACGCTCTCGCGGTAAGCGGCGTCCTGGGCGTCAAACCGCTCCGTGCAGGGCATGGAGACGAGACGCACAGCGATACCTTCCTCAGCGAGCTTCTCCTGGATCGCGCTGCCGAGCGACACTTCCGTGCCGGTCGCGACGATCACAGCCTTCGGGCTTTCAGCGTCGGTGAGAATATACCCGCCTTTTCGAATCAGGTCAGCCTTGGCACCTGCCTGATGCAGGAACGGAACGCTCTGGCGCGAGAAGATGAGGGCGCTCGGGCCGTTCTTCTTACCGAAGGCGCAGCCCCAGGCGACAGCGGCTTCCACCGTATCGCACGGACGCCAGACATCCAGCCCCGGAATCAGGCGCAGGCTCGCGGTCTGCTCAATCGGCTGATGCGTCGGGCCGTCTTCGCCGACACCGATCGAGTCGTGCGTGTAAACGAAGATCGAACGGATCTGCATCAGAGCGGTCATGCGGATGGCGTTCTTCGCGTAGTCAGAGAACGTGAGGAACGTGGCGCCGAACGGGATGAAGCCGCCGTAAAGCGCGATGCCATTCATAATCGCGGACATGCCGAATTCGCGGACGCCGTAGGAAATATGGCGGCCAGCGAGGTTATCGGTGCCGAACGCGGTGACGCCTTCCCAGTTCGTGAGGTTGGAGCTCGTGAGGTCAGCCGAGCCGCCGAGCGTCTCGGGGAGCTTCGGGCAGATCGCGCTCAGAGCCTTCTGGCTCGCCTTGCGGGTCGCGACCGATTCAGCGGCCTTCTCGGCAGCTTCCACAGCCTGAGCGACGGTTTCCGCGTAGTTCGCGGGAAGGTCACCCGCGATGCGGCGCTTCAGTTCAGAGGCGAGTTCCGGATACGCGGCAGCGTAGCCGTCAAACATCTTCTGGTAATCGGCTTCGAGCTTCTCACCCATCGCGCGGGCGTCGAACGCGTCATACACGTCCTGCGGAATCTCAAACGGGCCGTACTCCCAGCCGAGCGCCTTCTTCGCCGCGGCGATTTCCTCGTCGCCGAGCGGAGCGCCGTGCACCTTGGAGGTGCCCTGGAACTTCGGGGAGCCCTTGCCGATCGTCGTCTTGCAGATAATGAGGGTCGGCTTTTCGCTCTGGGATTCGGCTTCATTGATCGCCTGGTCCACCGCGTCGATGCTGTGGCCGTCGATCGGGCCGATCACGTTCCAGCCATAGGCTTCGAAACGCTTTCTTGTATCGTCACCGAACCAGCCCTTCACGTTGCCGTCAATCGAAATGCCGTTGTCGTCATAGAAAGCGACGAGCTTGCCGAGCTGCCAGACACCGGCGAGCGAGCACGCTTCGTGGCTCACGCCTTCCATGAGGCAGCCGTCGCCGAGGAACACATACGTGCGGTTATCGATCACGGGGAAGCCGGGGCGGTTGAATTCAGCGGCGAGCATCTTCTCGGCGAGCGCCATGCCGATGCCGTTCGCGATACCCTGGCCAAGCGGCCCGGTGCTCGTCTCGACCCCCGGGGTCACACCCACTTCAGGGTGACCCGGCGTGCGGGAATGCAGCTGACGGAAAGACTTCAGATCATCCATCGAAAGATCGTAGCCCGTGAGGTGCAGCAGCGCGTACTGGAGCATCGAGCCGTGTCCGTTCGACAGAATGAAGCGATCGCGGCCGAGCCACTTCGGGTCTTTCGGGTTGTGGCGGAGATGGCGGGTCCACAGGGCGACAGCGATATCTGCCATGCCGAGGGGCATGCCGGGGTGACCCGACTTGGCTTTCTGAATGGAATCCATGGCAAGTGCACGGATGGCGTTTGCGAGCTTCTGCGGCGAAACGGAAGAATTCGACATTTTTTCCGGATGTGTATTTAAGAAGATAATGAATTGGATTTAAGATGCAGGAGGAAAGCTGCACCGGCGATACATGCGTAAAAAGCATGCAGCGGTTTTTTCAGCCCCTAGATTTTAATGACTTTCACGGTGAACTTAAACTCTGAATCTTCACTGTTTCTGTTTTGAACAAATTCATACCGCCTTTCCTATGACGATTCCTCGCTTTTATGTCCCCGGTCCCTGGACCTCTGATCGGATCACGTTCCCTGAAAAAGCCTCCCACCACGCGATGCGCGTGCTCCGGATGAGAAACGGGGATGAGGCCGAGGTGTTTGACGGCGAGGGCCGGACAGCCAGAGGCCGGACAGAGTTCAGCAGTGAGGGGACCGTGCTCATCGCCGAGTCCTACCCCGAGCACGGGCGCGAGTCGCCGCTCTTCATTACGCTCGCGCAGGCCTTCGTGTCGCCTGACAAGATGGAGTGGATCACGGAGAAAGCGGTCGAGGCCGGAGCCTCCCGGATTGTGTTTTTCCCGGCCGCCCGGTCAGTCACGAAACTTTCGGGCGATAAGCTCACGAAGCGTCTTGAGAAACTCCGCGCCACCGCGGTCTCTGCCTGCGAGCAGTGCGGCCGGAGCCGGATTCCTGAAATAGAGGCCTTTGCCTCAGCTGAAGCGATGCTTTCCGGACTGAACGCGGATGCCCGCGTGATTCTCGCTCCGTCGAGCGACCCGGGGCTCGCCCTCGGCGCCGCGCGGTCTGTCGTCTTCGCGGTCGGTCCTGAAGGGGGATTTTCTGAGGAAGAGCTGACGCTCGCGGATGGCGCAGGCTGGACCCGGGGGCTTCTCGGTCCCCGAGTTCTCCGGACAGAAACCGCGGGGCTTGTCGCGATCGCCTGCGCGAACGCCGTGTCGGGCGACTACGACATTACGGGAAGCCGCGCCTGAAAAATTCGATTGGGAGCGGCGGCCTCGGTCAGCCGCCGAAACGGGCGCGCGTGATCCGGGTCAGAATCGATTCGATCACGCCGCCAAGCGTCCAGTCCCAGGCAAGCGAAAAGGCTGCTGAAACCGCGGACAGAATGGCTGCGCCAATCCCGACCGGGAAATAGAAGTCGAAGAAACTCCGGACCGCCGGCTCAAGCGCAGGAGAGCTGATGCTGAGATCCGTGAGATCCTTGAGAATCAGAGTCGCCGCGTAGGAAATCAGGAAAGGGGCGAGCGCGAGAAGCCCGATCACGAGCAGCACCGAGAAAATCTTCTTCACGGGACGGTTCAGCGCGATCGTCCGGTCCATCACAAAGGGACCCTTATAGCGGAGGCTCTCCTTCCAGAGTCCGATCACGAGACCGATAAAGAAAAGCAGCGTGCTCAGATCCAGAATCAGGATCGTCATGCCCTCAATGGCTCTGAGGAGCCCGTGCATCGCGAGAAGCGGGAACGTGAGGAGGAAGACCGCGAGCGGGAAAAGCCCCCAGCGGAACGCCGTGCCGACAGCGCCCTTTCCGCCGATCTTCGTAAACTGCCGCGCGACATAGGCGCAGAGTCCGATTCCCAGCGCGAGGCCGAAAGCGACGATGAGAGTCCGAATCCACATGATGCGTGCGCCCTTATGAGACCGCCGCGGCTATTTTTCGCGAATCCGGTGCAGGATCTCGTAGTCGTCCGATGTGTACCAGTATTCGCCGCTCGTGGCGTAATTGTTATCGCGACCGGCCCCAGCGACGATGCGCCGCTTGCCGAGACCTTTCACGCCCGGCGTGGGGACGATATAGACACGATAATAGCCTTTCCGCTTGATCGGCAGTTTTTTGTTGCCGTTGCGATACCGGATGCCGTCGTCTTTATAAGGAAAGGGGCCGCCCGCTTTGATAAGTTTCAGTTTCTGCTGGGCCTCAGGCGGAAGCTCTGCGACTGTGACGTCCTCCGCTTCTCCCCAGAGACTGCCCCAGTTCCCATCCTGATCACGCCCGTTCACCAGCACAACGGCTGCGATGGCAATGGTGGCAATCACGGCGATTGCGCCGACGCTGAAGAGCGCCTTCGATTTGGTGAGCAGGCTTTTTAACATATTCGGATTCTTTTATTGACAGTCGGGCCGATCCGCCTCGAAGGCGGAGTGCCGAGCCGTCAGCTTTTGTTAACCAGACTATCGGTTATCAGAAGAAGATCCGGAAAGCCAGTCCTTAAATTCTGAGAAAGTGCCGGAAATCCGTTCGGAGATGGACTCCGCGGGTTTCTTCGCGCGCTTAAGACGAACAGCCTGATTGACGTCGCCTTCCGCGGCAAGGCGGAGACGGCTGTGTTCGCGTGTAATTTTATTGCCATAACTGCCGTCTGTGGAACTGGCGCCCACGCCGACATAGCTCTTAAGCCCGCGCTGCAGGGAACCGGTGTCGTCGATCATGTCACGCAGAAGCTCGGACCCGACCTGCATATTCGTATGGATATCAAAGATTTCGCCGCCGTGACGCTCCACCCGCTGGGAGTGCGCGTTCGGCATGATCTGCATGAGACCGCTCGCGCCGGAGCGGCGATTCTTCGCGAGAGGATTGAACGTGGATTCCGCGGCCGTGATGGAAAGGAGCAGCAGCGGATCGAGATTATTCTTGCGCCCGGCTTCAATCGCCGCGTCAATAATCTGGCTGATACGTTCTTTCGGCACCTGGTAGGCGCGGCTCACATAAGCGATAAGGTTGGCCTTGAGGTCGCTCGTCGATTCAGATGACACCTGAGCCGATGCAGCGCCCGAGGCCGCTGCACTTCCACCCTTCGGCTCCGCCGCTCCCGCAGCCGCAACAGCGGTCACCCCGGCGACCAGAACGGCCGTACGGAGAAATTTTGCAGAATGATGGCGGAGTGAAAAATAAAATGATCGGCTCAAAAGTTTCATAGCATCTTTTTTACGCTCTGGGCCCCTCGGCGGAAAAAAAGCAAAAACAACACTCCGCCGCGCCCAGGAGACAGACCCAGCCGGGCCTTCCTCAAGCGTTTTTGTATTTAATTCGTCCTTTTAGGGTGGAAAATTGCGGGGGCGCAAGTTCCCCCTGACCACTCATTTAACTGACCTAGTTTAACGGATTCAGAGCTAACCCGTTTTGCAAATTGCAAATTTTGGTGACAGAGGCAGTTTCTCAGCGGAAGAAAACCGTCGCGAGAGACAGGAAAATCAGGAATCCGCCCGAATCTGTCATGAAGGTAAGAAGCACCGATCCGCCCATCGCCGGATCGCGTCCGAGCGCCTTGAGAAGCATCGGAACCGCCACACCCACGACAGCGCCAAGCAGAATATTGAGCATCATCGCGAGGAACATCACGAACCCAAGCTTCATGCCCTGAGCCGTATCGGCGTAGAGAAGCCAGGCGAGCGACCCGGCCACCAGGCCGCAGAGAATACCGTTGCAGATCGCCACCATCACTTCGCGGCGCACCACTTCAGGCGCGTTGCTTTCCGTCACCTGGCCCATCGCCATGGAGCGGACAAGGAGCGTGAGCGTCTGATTTCCGGAGTTGCCGGCCATACCGGCAACAATCGGCATCAGGGCGGCAAGCGCCACGACCTTTTCAATCGTCTCATCAAAGGCGCTGATCACGCGCGAGGCGAAGAACGCCGTGCAGAGGTTCACACCGAGCCAGAGCCAGCGGCTCTTCGCGGTTTCCCAGACACTGCTGAAAATATCCTGGTCTTCATCCAGACCGACGGCGCCGTACGCGTCCTCTTCGCTTTCCTCTCGGATCACGTCCACCACTTCGTCAACCGTGAGACGGCCGACGAGGCGCCCGGTTTCATCCACCACAGCGGCGGACACGAGGTCGTAGCGCTCGAACGCCTGCGCGGCGTCACCCACATCGTCAAGCGGCGAGAGCGTGAGCACGTCCTTCTGCATCAGGTCGCGCACCAGGCTGTCGGGGTCAGAAACCAGAATCTTGGTGAGCAGCAACGTGCCCTTGAAGTGACCGTGGCGGTCCACCACGAACACCTTGTCGGAGTGATCCGGCAGCGAATCAAAGCGCCTGAGATACGCGAGCACGGCAGCAAGCGTCGACTCCTCCCGCACGGACACCATTTCGAAGTCCATGCGCGATCCGACGCTGTCCTCCGGGTACGACATAGCGGCCCGCAGCTGGGACCGTTCTTCAAGCGACAGGGTTTCCTGCACCTCGGCCGTCACATCGGGCGGCAGATCCGGCACCAGGTCAGCGATTTCGTCGGTGTCGAGAGTTTCAACGGCGTCGACCAGCTCGTCGCGGTCCATCGCGTCGATCAGGGTCTCTCGGACGCCGTCGTTCACTTCAATCAGAATCTCGCCGTCCCGCTCACTCTTTACGAAATTCCAGAGCGCGAGTCGCTCATCAAGAGGCAGCGCTTCGAGCACCCAGGCAATATCGGACGGATGGAGTTTTTCGCAGATTTCCCGAAGTTCTTCAGCCGCCTCAGGCGTCACCGGAGCGGCCTCGGATTTCTCCTCATTCTCTCCGGACTCTTTCTTCTGGCGTTTGTTTTCCGGCAGATCCTCAAGCCGCTCGAAGATCTGCTGGACACGCGCGAGAGCGTTGCTCGCGTCATCGGGATCGCGGGTCAGAGCGGACTCATGGCCAGGTGTCTGATCAGCGGCGGCAGCGCCCTCCGCCTTTTCCTCTTCCCTGTTTTCGTTCATTTCTGCCATGAAACTCGGCTCCGATGCTGGATTACGGGCGGGATCGCCCGGAAAAGATTGTACCCGCTCAGGCACTCCTTTCGGAAAACACTTACTTCACGACGCTTTCTTTTGCTGCCCGAAGCGGCGTGTCACCCATATAGGCCTGAATACGGCTGGCCTTTCTCTGGATATAAGCTGAATTCCTGTGTACCTGATAATACTTGGGCCGGGGCAGTATAGCGGCTAGGAACGCGGCCTGAGAACGGGATAGCTGAGAGGCGCTACAGCCAAAGTAATAGCGTGACGCCGCCTCAACGCCGAAGATCCCCTCTCCGAACTCCGCGGTATTGAGATAAACCTCAAGAATCCGGCTCTTAGGCCAGATGTAGTCGAGCACGAGGGAAATCAGGATTTCCCGGCCCTTGCGGATATAGCTTTTCTTATGCGAGAGAAAGACGTTCTTCACGACCTGCTGCGTGATCGTTGATCCGCCGCCGCCCTTCCCCTTCTCGATATGCTTCTCCATCGCGAGTTCGAGCGCGTCCCAGTCGACGCCGTCGTGATGCAGAAATTTCTGATCCTCGGACGCGATCACCGCCCGCTTGATGTTATTGCCCATGCGGGCAAGTGGGATCCACTGATGGCGCAGCTTCACGCCGGGCTTCTCAGCCTTCAGGCGCGCCGCCTCAAGCTTCATGTAAGGCGTCACCTCCGGGTTGATCCAGCGATAGGCAACCGCCTCCCCGATGATGAAAAGGTGCCAGAGGAGAGCTGCCGCGACGAGCAGCAGAAAAACCGTCGTGAGGATGCCGCGGCGCTTTTTCACGGGCGTCACTTCGCTGCGCGCTCCCGGATAAGGCGGCGGATGAGATCGTAGGTCTTCGAGGTATCCGGACGCGTCCCTCTCCAGTCGGCATAGCTTTCCGCGGCCTGCTCAATCAGCATGCCGAGGCCGTCAGCCACTTTCTTCGCGCCGCCTTTCTTCGCAAGCTCCATGAAAGGAGTGGGTTCCGCACCGTAGACGAGGTCATAGGCGAGGGACACTTCGGCGAACACCGATTCGGGAACCGGGGGCGCGATGTTGGAGAGGCTCGTTGAGGTCGCGTTGATCACGAGATCAAAGTGTTCAGCCGCCGTAGCTTCATACGGGATCGCGTCAACGCCGAAGACATCCGCGAGCGTCTGAGCCCGTTCGAGCGTGCGGTTTGCCACCGCGATCCACTTGGGGTTCTGCTCGAGAAGCGACGGGAGCAGCCCGCGGACGCCGCCTCCCGCTCCCAGCACAAGAATCGAGGCGTTCGTGATATTGAAGCCGAACCGGGACGTGATATCGGTGACAAAGCCGATGCCATCCGTGTTGTCGCCGAGAATCTTGTTCCCGAAAACGAGCATGTTCACGGCGCCGCAGCTTCGCGCGCGCTCCGTAAGCTTATCGGCAAACTTATAGGCATCGAGCTTGAAAGGCAGCGTGATGTTGCAGCCCTTGTAGCCTTCATCGAGGAGCTCTTCCGCTTTTTCCGCGAACTGACCGATAGGCACCTCGATTTTCTCGTACGAGATGTTTTCCCCCAGTTCTGCCGCGAAGCTCTGGTGGATTTCTGGAGAAAAGCTGTGCTGAATCGGATTACCCAGCACCGCGTAACGGTCAGGCTTTGTCATTTCAACGCACTCCTTTTTGCCGGAATTTGGGGCTTTGTCTGTCGCAAAGCCCCCTTTTCTATCTTTCTAGCATAAGCAGGAAAAAAGCGGAACACTCCTTTTTCATTACGGTGCCGGAGCGGCGTCGGATTCCGGAGCAGATTCAGCGGCAGGTTCGGCCGCGGATTCCGGGTTTTCCGCCGGGGCTTCAGGCGCGCCGGCTTCGGCGGCTGACGCGGCGGCTTCCTCAGGCACGGCTTCCGGCGCCTCTTCCTCAGGCTCCTCGTCACCCAGCTCCTGAACTTCGTCTCTCACTTCCTTAAGGCGAACCTCGAGGACGAGCCCGATGTAGTCAAGGCCGAGGATATCGAGCACCACCTTCTTGCCGCGCGGCAGCTCCGGGAGCCCCGGCACGCGCTGCGTGAACGGGATGCCGTCAAAGCGGACGAGGTCACCCTTCACAACGATGCCCTCAATCTGCTTCACATTTTCCTGAGCGATCCAGCGAAGCGACCAGTAGCGCTCCATCCGGGTCTGGAAGTCCTTGTAGAGACCGTAAATATTCTCGAACTGCGCGACGATCATGAAGAAGTCAGAGTCATTCCGCTCGTAGGGAGGCTTCTCTCCCATCACGGTCGCGATGATCTGCTGCTGATTCACAAGGTCAACGTAGCGGCGGAGCGGTGACGTGCACCAGGAGTAGCGCGCCACGCCGAGGCCGTCGTGCGGGCCTCCGACCGTGCTCATGCGGACGCGGCCCATTCTCTGGCTGCGGTAGATGCCGGCCGTGCCGTGCTCCTCAAGCCACTCGCCCCAGACGCTGTTCGCGAAAATCATGGCCTCAGCCACCACGAGGTCGAGCGGTTCGCCGCGCCGGCGTCCCTTCACGTGAATGATGGCGTCTTCGCCCTCACCCTCCAGATCAAAGAACCAGTCAATCTTTCCCTTCACCTCAGGGCGTCCCCGCACGGCCTCGCGTTCCGCCTGGAGATGCTTCGCGAAGTGCCAGAGGTAGCGGATATCCTCCGCGTGCGGAATCGTGAGCGTGCCGGCCTCAACCGCCTCTTCCGACACCTGTTCATCCCACTGGTCGTAACGGAGGTTGTCGCCCATCCGGATCCGCTCAAGCCGCGTATCGGTCGAGAGCACACTCATCGTCTCGTCATCCACCATCGCGTAAAGCGAGAGGCAGGGAACAAGGCGCCCTTCGTCGAGTGAATATGCCTTCACCCAGTTTTCAGGGAGCATCGTGGTCTTAAGACCCGGCGCGTAGACGGTCGACATACGGTTCCGGACGAAGAGATCCATCGGATCCCCGCGCTGCATGCCGATGGAAGGCACCGCAATATGGATACCGATCCGGGTCTTGCCGCCTTCCATATGCGTTACGGACGTCGCGTCATCGATTTCGGTCGTGCTCGAATCGTCGATCGAGAACGGCACGGCGTCAGAGACCGGAAGGTCATCTCCCCGGCCTTCAGGCGGCTGCGGGAGGGTATCCGGAAAGCCGGCACCCTCCGGGAAGTTCTCGGCGTAGAACGAATCGACATGCCAATGCCACGGCGACGCGATCGCCTTCAGTTCGAGGAGGAGCTTAAGCGGCGTCATGCGGCGTTCGGCCGCGGCGTCAGAAAGCGCCTTCCACTCGATGCTGTTCTTATCCGCGTGAATCAGGAGCCCGATCGGATCAGCGCTGATCTCAGGCGGCACGGTGCCCGCAACGAGCTCCGCGGTGATGGCCTTCTTATGCTCTTCCTGCTTACGCTTTCTCTCAAGCGCCTCAAGCGCCCGCTTCAGGATTTCTTCCGGTGCCGCCTTGAAGCGGCCGCGGCCCTTGCGGTAGAAGTAGACCGGCGACTCATAGAGCTTCATCAGGAGGCCGGCCTTCGCGATATTTGTTTCCTCGTCCCCGAAATACTCAGCCGCCAGATCCTCGTAGCTGAACTCATCCTTCGGCGCCACCTCCCAGAGGAAGCTCGGATCGAGTTCCGCGGCCTGCGCCTGGGCCTTCTCCATGAAGGCCTGAGGCGACGGCTGCTCGAAGCTGAAGAAGACCTTGGAGCCCTTCACCTTCGTGCGCTTTCCGGTCGAAAGCTCCACCTGATAGGTTGCGCTCGTCGAAGAAAGTACAGACCCGGCCTTGAAGGAGCCGTTGTCGTCAAAAAAAAGATTGGTCATATGTGTTGCAGCCGGTATTCAGTTTGAGTCGGCCGGCGAAGGCACCGCTTCAGGGCGCGTGGCGCAGAAGTCGGTTATTGCCGGACTGTATTGGTCAAAGTTGCTGATCTGATGATCGCCCTGCGGCACCAGTACGCGTTTCGCCGTCTGGTATTTTCTGTCCGCCTCGTGCCAGTCGAGGACTTCGTCCGCGGTGGAGAGCAGCACGAGATAGCGGGTAGGCATTGTAATCGCTGGAGTATCCAGTCTGAGGAGCTGATCAGCGTAGTCCTCAGTAATCACCACACGGCGCTTTGCTCCGTATGTCTCCTGCTCACCCAGAAAATCCCGGACAAGCACCCAGGGGCGCACCACCGGGTTCAGGAGCACCGCGCGGCACCCGGTTTTCTCCGCGAGCCACGTCGCGTAAAACCCGCCGAGACTGGATCCCACAACGGTCAGCTCCTCTGGCGGCATCCCCGCCGTAAATCTCGCGAGCATCGCCGCTACCTGATCCGGAGACATCGTGAGATCCGGAGCGAAGAAGGGGATCCCACGCCTCTTATGTTCAAGCGCGAGGATTCTCCCCTTTTTCGAGTCAGGAGAAGAGAGAAAGCCGTGAAGATATATGGTCGCCATCCAGTCTCAGCCCTCCTCCCGCTCAGGATGCCTTTTCGCGGAGCGCGGCGAGAAGCTTTCCATGCACGCCGCCGAAGCCCCCGTTGCTCATCACGAGAATGCTGTCGCCAGGCGCCGCGTAGGCTGCCGCTTCCTTTACGAGAAGATCAAGATCCGTATAGGTATGAGCCTTATCGCCGAGCGGCGCGAGCGCCTCTGCCTCATTCCAGCGGACACCGGCCCCTGCGTAGCAGAACACCTGATCCGCGTCACTCAGAGACCCCGGGAGCGCCGCGCGCATGGTACCCATCTTCATCGTGTTGGAGCGGGGTTCAAGCACCGCGATGAGGCGTCCCTTGCCGTAGCCGATCTTCCCGCGGAGAGCGGCGATCGTTTCGCGGATCGCGGTCGGGTGATGCGCGAAATCGTCAATCACCGTGACCCCGTCCTCAGTTCCCTTCACTTCAAGGCGGCGCTTCACGCCGGAGAAGCTCTCCATCGCGGCGATCGCCTCACGCGGATCCACGCCGGCATCGCGCGCCGCGGCGATCGCGGCAAGCGTATTCAGCTGATTGTGACGACCGAGGAGCGGGCTCTTCAGAATGCCGAAAGACTCCCCCCGGAAGGCCACTTCGCCATCCTCGGAAATCGTCCAGCCATTCTCCGAATCAAACCGCTCCACACGGCTCCAGCAGCCCATCTCGAGCACCCGGTCCAGCGTCGCGCTCTGGCCGTTCGCGACGACGAGCGCCTTCTGCGCCATCGTGCGCACGAGGTGGTGGAAACTCTTCTCGATCGCCTCGACATTCTCAAAGATGTCCGCGTGATCATATTCGAGGTTATTCAGAATGGCGGTGCGGGGACAGTAGTGCACAAACTTGCTTCTCTTATCAAAGAAGCAGGTGTCATATTCGTCACCCTCAATCACAAAGTACGGGCTCTCGGGCGACAGCCTCGCGCTGTGACTGAAGTTCGACGGCACGCCGCCGATCAGGTACCCAGGAGCCTTGCCGCAGGCTTCAAGAATCCAGGCGAGCACCGAGCTCGTCGTGGTCTTGCCGTGCGTGCCGGCCACCGCCATCACGTGGCGTCCCTGCAGAATATGTTCGCTGATCCACTGCGGACCCGAGGTATACGGTTCCCCGGCATTCAGAATCGCTTCGAGAAGCGGGTTGCCGCGCGAAATCGCGTTCCCGATCACCCAGAGATCCGGATGAATCGACAGCTGCTCTTCGCCATACCCTTCATAGAGCTCAATACCGAGACCGCGAAGCTGATCGCTCATCGGCGGGTAGACCCCCGCGTCGCACCCCGTGACCTTATGCCCCGCCTGAACAGCGAGCTGCGCCACGCCGCCCATGAAAGTTCCGCAAATTCCTAGGATATGTATGTGCATTGGATAACGCCTGCATCCGGCCGCGTCCGGCTTCGGATGCCTCAGAAAAAAGATGCTCATCATTGTAGCGGCTGAGGCAGACCCGCTAAGGCGTCTCCGCTAGACTAGCCGGGGTGAATTGTTTCAGAGTGAAGCATGGATACTGAAATTGAAGAAGCCGCCGCTTACGCGGCGCGGCTGATTGTGGATCAGCACTGCAGCTGGGCGCTCGCCCGGACAAAACTCACCGAGGCGTTCGGCAAGCGCTGCCCGATGCCGTCGGGAGCGGATGTGGAAACCGCCGTGCGGGAGCATCTCAGCATCTTTTATCCGGATCATCCAGCGCGGCTCGCCGCGCTCCGCGCGGAGGCGGCCGCTGTCATGCGGGATCTCGCTGAGGCCGGCATCACGGCCTACCTTGCGGGTCCCGTGCTGAACGGCGCGGCGACTGATGACTCCAATATCACGCTTGAATGCTTCGCGGAAAGCGGGAAGGACGCGGAGCTCGCACTCCTCAATCTCAATATCAACTGGGAGCCGATTGACCCGCAGGCCACGCCGTCCCTTCACCCGATCGAGGCGCTCGGGTGGCTGCGCCCCATCCGGCGGGGCTCCCCGCTCTCACGCCTCCTCCCCTTCGCGCACTCGGTCGGCGTCTCTCTTGAAGTGCTGCCGCTCCGGGATCTCGGCGCGAATCCAAGGAAACGCGCCCCGGATATCTATCAGACCGATATCGAGGCTTCAGGCCGCGCGTCACTCGACGACCTTCTCAGCCTGCTGCGCGACACCGCACATCATCCGGATTAACCTATTTTTGAGAATCTGGGGTTTTCTGTTCTGCGCATTGTCTCTTACAATCGCAGTCGGAGATTTTTAACGCTTTTTAGCGACATTTCACGGCAAAATAGAGGTTGCCCGCTTTTTCCGGGACTCCCGCAGGACGCGAAAGGCACTGAGAAAAGCGAAAAATTCTGAAGTATCTCTATAAGTTATCTACTGATGCCGGTTCTTGCTGCATGACAGCCACTGCCGGCTTGTTAAGACAAAATCGGACGGCTTTCCTACCCGGTAAAAGAGCCAGTCTGAAGCGAAGGACATTATGGATCTGAGAAAAATTAAAACCCTGATCGACCTCGTGCGCGAAAGCGGCGTTGCTGAACTCGAGGTTAATGAAGGCGAAGATCATCTCCGTATTGTGAACACCCACGGCACCGCCTCGCCCCTGCCCGCAGGCACCGTGCTCACCGACCTTTCCGCGTTTTCCGCTCCGGCCGCTGCTGTTCCCGCGGTTCCGGCCGCCGCTCCCGTTCCGGCTGCCGCGGAAGCTGCCCCGCAGCCCGCAGTTCCTGCCGGCAAGCCCGTGACGAGCCCGATGGTCGGTACGTTCTACCGTTCTCCTTCGCCTGAAGCGAAGCCGTTTGTCCAGGTGGGCGACACGGTGAAGAAGGGCGACACGCTCTGCATCATCGAAGCCATGAAGCTGCTGAACGAGATTGAAGCGGAAGAAGACGGCGTGATCAAGGAAGTCCTCGTTGAAAACGGACAGCCTGTTGAATTCGGTCAGCCTCTCTTTATTCTTGGATAAAACCCATGTTTGGAAAGATTCTTATTGCCAACAGAGGGGAAATCGCGCTGCGAATCCAGCGCGCCTGCCGCGAGCTCGGCATTAAAACGGTAGTCGTTCACTCGATGGCGGACGCTGACGCGAAGTACGTCCGCCTCGCTGACGAGAGCGTCTGCATCGGACCCGCTCCCTCCTCTCAGTCCTACCTGAACATTCCCGCGATCATCGCTGCGGCCGAAGTGACGGACGCGGAGGCGATCCACCCGGGCTACGGCTTCCTCTCTGAAAACGCGGACTTTGCCGAACGCGTTGAGCAGTCAGGATTTGCCTTCATCGGACCGCGTCCTGAGACGATTCGCCTGATGGGCGACAAGATCCAGGCGAAGAAAGCCATGATTGAAGCCGGCGTGCCCTGCGTGCCGGGCAGCGAAGGCGCTCTGCCGGATGATCCGGATGAGATCCGCCGCATCGCGCGCGAGGTCGGCTACCCCTGCTTCATCAAGGCGAGCGGTGGCGGCGGCGGACGCGGCATGCGCGTGGTCCGCAGCGAAGCCGCGCTTATCAACTCTGTGAAACTCACGAAGCAGGAAGCGAAATCCGCTTTCGGCAATCCTGAGGTCTACATGGAGAAGTTCCTCGAGAATCCGCGCCACATCGAAATCCAGATTCTCTGCGACAACTTCAGAAACTGCGTTTACCTCGGCGAACGCGACTGCTCGATGCAGCGCCGCAACCAGAAGGTGATGGAAGAGACGCCGGCTCCCGGCATTCCGCGCCGTCTGATCGACCGCCTCGGCAAGCGCTGCGTGGAAGCCTGCAAGAAGATCGGCTACCGCGGCACGGGCACCTTTGAGTTCCTGTACGAAAACGGCCAGTTCTACTTCATCGAAATGAACACCCGAGTGCAGGTTGAGCACACGGTGACCGAGGAAGTGACGGGCGTCGATATTGTCGCGGAGCAGATCAAGATCGCGGCCGGCGAACGGCTCGAGCTGAAGCAGCGCGATATCCAGATCAACGGTCACGCGATCGAATGCCGAATCAATGCTGAGGATCCGTACACCTTCGTGCCGTCTCCCGGAAAGGTCACTGCCTGGCATCTGCCCGGCGGCCCTGGCATCCGTATCGATACGCATGTGTTCGCCGGCTACACCGTGCCGCCCTACTACGACTCGCTTATCGCGAAGCTCGTGGCGCACGGCCATACCCGCGAGCAGGCTATTGCCCGTATGAGCATCGCTCTCTCGGAATTCGCGGTTGAAGGCATCAAGACCAACATCCGGCTTCACCGCGATATCATGGCGGACGAAAAAGTGCGCCAGGGCGGTGTCAGCATCCACTATCTGGAAGAGAAGCTGAAGACGCTTCGTTCCTGATCGGCAGTACCCCGGCATCCTAGGAGAAAAAATGCAGGAAATTACGCTTTACGCCGACCGCGGCAATGCTGAAGCGATCGGCGACATGCTGATGGAAGCCGGGGCTAGCAGCTACACGACGCAGGACGCAGACGCGGATACGCCGTCTGAGTCCCCCCTCTTCGGCGAACCGGGTCTGGAACCCAAGGTCCAGGCCTGGAACCGCTCGCTTCTTACGGTCCTCGCGGACGATGGTTTCGACTGGAAAACATCGCTCGCCGTGATCGAAAAGGCGCTCGGCATTGAGAAGCTTGAAGTGAAGTCCGTGGAAGCTGTGCCTGATGTTGACTGGGTCCGCATCACGCAGGCTCAGTTTCAGCCGATCCAGGCCTCGCGCAGGCTCTGGATTGTGCCCTCCTGGTCCGAACCGCCGTCCCCTGACGCGCTCAATATGAAGCTCGATCCGGGCGTCGCCTTCGGCACCGGAAGCCATCCGACCACGCATCTCTGCATTCAGTGGCTCGATGAGAATCTGAAGAAAGGCGAAACCGTTCTTGACTACGGCTGCGGCACCGGCATTCTCGCGATCGCGGCCGCCATGTTCGGCGCGGGCTCGGTCGAAGGCTGTGATATCGATCCGCTCGCGATTGAAGCCTCCCGTTTCAACGCCGAAAACAACGGCGTGACCGGAAACTTCTGCCTCCCTGACGGGATTCCCGCCGGGAAGCCTTATGATATCGTCATCGCCAACATCCTCTGCAATCCGCTGATTTCGCTTTCTCCCACACTCTGCGGCCATGTCGCCGAGGGCGGGCAGCTGGTGCTGTCGGGCATTCTCGATGACCAGGTGGACCGTATCATTGAAGCGTTCCACAAGGCGGATCCTGCCATCACGCTCTCGCGGTGGCGTTCTGAAGAGGGCTGGAATGTCCTCAGCGCCCGGAGGGCGGCTTCGCTTTAAAAGGCTTCATCTCTATGGCTCTTGTTGTTCGCTGTCCCATCTGCGGCTGCATCTATCAGGTAACTCCGGAAGACCTCGAGGCCGACAACGGGCGGCTTCGCTGCGGCATCTGCCAGACCCGGTTTGATGCCTCGGAGACGCTGCGCAAGGTGGATGACGACGTGCTCGACGGTCTTCTGAACCGCCGCGGCTCTGCCCCCGAACCGAGAGCCGCAGAGACGCCGGCTGCTCAGCCCGCCGCGGCGCGCCCTGCAGCTTTTTCCGCTTCTCCCGCGTCCGAACGGTCCATGCCGAACGACGCTCAGGAAGAAAAGCGCCCCGTTTTCAGCCGTCTGAATTCACTTTCCCCGAAACTCGGCTCAGTCACCATTCCGACCGCCGTGAAACGGGGTAACCGTCTTTTCTGGCCGATCGGTGTTGCTGTCCTGATTCTCGTCATTCTCTGGCAGCTCCTGTCGCTCTTCGGCCCCGTGCTCGGCCGCTACGTGCCGGCTGTGCTTTCAGCCCGCCAGGCGGTCTGCGGCGTGATTCCCTGCCCCGGTCCCGGCAGCGAAGGTGTGAATCCCTTCGCGGTTGAGAATTTCGCCCTGACCCCGATCACGATGGATAGCTATGAGATCCATCTGACGCTCGCGAATAACGGCGCGGAGAGCCTTCCGCTTCCGGTGCTTGAGGTGACTTTCACCGATGACCGAGGCCTTATCGCGATCCGCCGCCTCGTAAAGCCTGAGGAATACGCGGGACAGGGTTCCGGCACGCGGCTTGGCGCTGCGAAGACGCTCCCTGTACGCTTCGCCTTCACGCTTTCCGGCAGCCACCCCGCTTCCTGCACCGTACGCGCGGTGCCCCAGAACTGATCGCGCGGGCGGGGAACCGCGATGGCTATTCTGATTTCAGGCTCCGTCGCCTATGACAGCGTCTGCTCCTACGGCGGACGGTTCGACGAGATGCTGCTCCCTGATGAGCTTTCGCATCTCAACCTCACCTTTCTCGCGGATACCCTGGAACGCTATTTCGGCGGCTGCGCCGGCAATATCGCCTGGGCAATGAAAGCCGCGGGAGGCTCCCCGCGGCTTCTCGCAATGCTGGGGAAGGATGGAGCCGCGTACCGAGACCATCTGGACAAAGCCGGGATCGATTCCCGCTTCGTGAAGGACGCACCGGATGAGTGGACCGCCCAGGCCTTTATTACCACGGATTCTCTCGGAAACCAGCTCACAACGTTTCACGCCGGTGCGATGGCCCTCCTCCAGGTGCCGGACTGCGAGGCTCTTTCAGGCGTCTCTGCCGCGCATATCGCGCCGGGCGGCCTTCGCTCCATGGCGTCTCAGGGAGAACTCTATCGGAAGCTTGGCATTCCCTACGTTGTTGATCCCGGCCAGGCGACATCGCAGCTGTCGCCCGCGGCTCTGACGGAGCTCTCTCTCGGATCCATGCTGATCTGCGTTTCCGAGTATGAGGAAAAGCTCCTCGCTGACCGCACAGGGCTCGATAGAAAAAAGCTTGTCACGCCTTCCCGCTCGCTCCTCGTCACACGGGGAGGAGAAGGATCCGTGATTTATACCGAGGAGCGGGAGATCCGGATCCCGGCCGTACAGCCGCTTCGTATCGCGGATCCGGTGGGAGCCGGGGACGCCTACCGCGGAGGACTCCTTCGGGGACTGGAACTCGGTCTGCCCCTGGAAACCTGCGGCCGCATCGGTTCTACCATCGCGTCCTTTAAGCTTGAGGCACCGGGCGGCCAGGCGTACAGCCCGTCTCTGAGCGACATCGCCGCCCGCTACCAAATGGTGTGGGGCACCCCTTATCCCGGATAACAATACGCCGTCCGATCATTGCTGAAAGGACGGCGTCTTTCTTAAAACTCCAACTGTTTACTTCGAGTCGATCGGGTCGAAAGTGAGCGTCACTTCACCCGGCATCGGCGTACCCGGCACGGTCGGGAACTTCGGGCACTTCGCGATAGCGCGCTCCACCGCGCTGTCGTAGCCCGGCAGCCCGGAGCCGCGGGTCTTATGCGGAGCGCCGATCTGATCCCCGGTCGGCATCAGCCTCACGCGGTAAACCGCCTGATGCTGGCCGCGGCGGATGCCGGACGGAACGTTAAAGATGATGTTCGGACGGATACAGGCCGTCACGCGGGCGATGAAGGCCGCTTTCGCGGATCCCGAGAGATTCTGGAACTGAGCCGTACGGTCACCTGTCGGAACGCCAGCGGTCGTCTGGGAAGGCTTTCCGCCCGCCACACGGGCAAGCTCCTGGCCTCTCACCTTCGCCATCGCGTTCTGCCTCGCGGCCTGAGCGAGACGGGCAGCTTCAGCCTGACGGACTTTCTCCATCTGAGCCTTGGCAGCCGCCTGACGGCGCTGTTCATCGGCGACCGCCTTCTTCTTCGCTTCATCAGCCGCGCGCTTCGCGTCCGCGATCCGCTTCTGCTCTTCCTGCTGAGCCTTCAGCTGCTCAGCCTTCTGCTTCTTCGCCTTTTCCTGGGCCGCCACAATATCGGCCTTCCGTTCTTCCGCAAGCGACTGCTTCGGAGCCGGAGCGGGGGCAGGGGCAGGAGCCGGTTTCGGAGCCGGCGCAGGAGGCTCAGGCTTAGGTTCAGGGGCTGGGGTGGATTCCGGAGGCGGGGGCTCCGCCGCGCCGTCATCTCCCTTCACCGGACCGCCGTGCTCAGATGTGCCGCTGGTCGGGACAGATGCCCAGAGCTCCGCGTACACCTCCTCATTCTGCGTCTTCCACTGGAAGGCGAAGAGCAGCGCGACGAAAAGCGCCGCATGGATCGCAAGCGCGAGCAGAAAGGCCTTTTTCAGGTCTCTCTTCCGGGGCGTCGCGCCGGGGCGGGCGTCCGTTGCCGTGCTGGAGGAACCAAGCTTCATTTTCATAAGTTGCTACTTCCCGCCGTCAATCTGAAGGGCGAGCCCGACCCTCTCGACATTGGCTTTCTGAAGGTTCTTCATCACGTTGATCACCTGGTCATACTTCACGTCGCGGTCTGCCGAGATCACGACAGGAACAGGGTTCCCGCCGCTCGCCTTCTCGGCATCCTGAACGTAGCTGATGAGACCGGGCATATCCTGCGGCGTGAGTTTCGCGCCATCCTTGATCGCAAGCGACCCATCTGCCTGAACGACAACGGAAATCACTTTATCAGGGGCTTTGGATGCCTTCGCAACCGTCGGCAGATTGACAACGGAAGGTTCAACAAACGGCGCCGACACCATAAGAATCACGACGAGAACGAGCATCACGTCGATATACGGCACGACGTTGATTTCTGACATCACCTTGCGGCGGCTGCCTTCCGGCCGAAGTGAACTCATGGCTCTCAGCTCCTCTGCCTTTCGAGAATGTTCAGAAACTCCTCGGTGAAGGCGTCAAACCGGTTGAAGAGACGGCCGGTGGATGTGGCGTAGAAGTTATACGCGGCCACAGCCGGAATAGCCGCGAAAAGGCCAATAGCGGTCGCGACAAGCGCTTCCGCAATGCCAGGGGCCACCACGGCGAGCGACACATTGGTGAGCGTGGAGAGGCCGGTGAAGGCGTTCATCACGCCCCAGACCGTGCCGAAAAGACCAATGTAAGGCGAAACCGAACCGATGGAAGCAAGAATCGAGAGGCCGCTCTCGAGACTGTCCATTTCACGCTGGTAGACCGCCCGCATGGCACGCTTCACGCCGTCCAGCACGTGCGCGGAATCAATGCCGCGGTCCTGCAGCTTCGTGTACTCAGCCATGCCGGCCGCGAAAATCTTTTCTTCCGGACCGCTCTTATCGCGGCGCATCTGAGCGCCTTCAAAGAGCGAGCCGAGATCGGCGCCGCCCCAGAACCGCTTTTCAAAATCTTCCGTTGCCTTCTGGGCACGCTGCACCTGGAACCACTTCTGGAAAATCATGGTCCAGCTGATCACGGAGAGCGCAAGGAGGATGGTAAGGACAATCTTCACGACAATAGAGGCGTGAAGAATCAGAGAAATAATGGACAAGTCTGCCGAGGCTGTCATTTATGGGCCTTTTATCCCTGTAACAGAAACAGGAGTACTGAAATGTTCCGTGACAAAGCACCGAAAATAATCGGCTAAAGTATAGGCGGTGGCAGGGACAGCGTGTTTCGGGGAAACATTAGGAAACTTTTATGGAGTTCAGTCTTTTCAGCCCGAAAGCGGCTCGGTCGGCAGGACGCCGTTTTCTTTTGCTCACGTCCCTCGGACTCGCGCTGCTCGTCTCAGCCTGCGGCCCGGTGAATTCACCGAGACCCGGCACCAATGGCAGCGAAAATACGCTGTACTCCCCGTTCTCCGGCAGAAGCCCGAAAACCCTGGATCCCGCGGTTTCTTATTCATCTGACGAAACCGCCTACGTGTACAGCATATACGAGCCACCCTATCAGTACCATTACCTGAAAAGACCGTATGAGGTGGTGCCGCTCACCGCGGTGTCACTCGCGGCTCCCCGCTATTTTGATAAAGCGGGCCGCGAGCTCCCGCAGAACGCGGATCCGTCTCTCATTGCGGAAAGCCGCTACAGCATCCCGATCCGGTCCGGAATCCGTTTCGCGCCGCATCCGGCTTTCGCGAAGACCTCGGACGGGAAACCCGCCTACTTTGATCTCGCCCCCGAAAAAGCCGCGGCGCTGAAGAGTCCTCTTGACCTCCCGCTCAAAGGCACCCGCGAGCTTACAGCAGAGGACTATGTCTACGCGATCAAGCGGATCGCGTCGCCGCGCGTCGTCAGCCCGGCCTTCTCAACGCTTTCCTCCCACATCATCGGACTCCGCGAAATGCGGGACGCCATCCGGCGAGAGGATGCCGCTGAGCACCATCCTGCGTTTCTTGATCTGCGGAAGATTCCATTCCCCGAGAACGGTGTCTCGGCTCCCGACCCGTATACGCTCGTGATCCGGATCCGGGGCAAGTACCCGCAGTTCCAGGACTGGCTCACGATGAGCTTCTTCGCCCCGGTCCCGTGGGAGGCCGAAGCGTTCTACGCGAATCCGGGATTTAAGGAGAACAGTATCGGGCTCGCCTGGTGGCCGGTCGGCACTGGTCCCTACATGATGACGGCGTACGAAGAAAACCGACGTCACGTGCTCTCGAGGAATCCGGATTTTCACTTTTCCGCCTACCCCTGTGAGGGGGCTCCGGGGGATCGTGAGAAAGGGCTGCTCGCTGACTGCGGAAAGCCTCTCCCCTTCATTGACCGCATCGTTTTCACGATGGAGAAGGAAGCGATTCCGCTCCGCACCAAGTTCCTTCAAGGCTACTACGACAGCCCCGCGATTGACCGCTCGGATGTCGGACAGGGGTTCCTTGTCGAAGCCGCGGATTCGCCGAAACTCGCGCGCGAGTACGCCGAGAAAAAGATCCAGTTCCCCCGCACTGTTGACCTCTCAAACGGCTACCTCGGCTTCAACATGATGGATCCGGTGGTAGGCGCCGGAAAGACGCCTGAAGAGGCCGCGCGTCACCGCGCGCTCCGTCAGGCGATTTCGATCGCGATCGACTGGGAAGAGGAAATCGCGATTTTCCAGAAGGATCAGGCGATTCCGCTCATGGGACCGATCCCGCCAGGAATTGATCCCCGGTTTAATGAGATGAATCCGGTGGTTTACCGCATGAACGCTTCCGGCCGGCCGGCGCGGCGGTCCCTCGCGGACGCCCGGGCGCTCATGGTGAAGGCTGGCTACCCCGGCGGCCGTGACCTCAGAACCGGGCGGCCGCTGACACTCGCGCTCGACTTCCAGCAGTCCGCCTCGGATGCGAAGCCGCTTCTCGACTGGTATCAGAAGCAGTTTGCGAAGCTTGGCATTCAGCTTGAAATCCGCGCGACCGACTACAACCGGTTCCAGGACAAGATGATCCGGGGATCCGATCAGATCTTCCTCTGGGGATGGCTAGCTGACTATCCGGATCCGGAAAACTTCCTCTCGCTCCTCTATGGGCCGAACGCCAAAGCGGTGACCAAGGGAAGCGGGGAAAATGCCGCGAACTACCGGTCGCCTGAATTTGACCGGCTCTTTGACCGCATGAAGTACCTCGACGAGGGACCGGAAAAAGATGCCGTCGTGCAAAAAATGATTCAGATTGTTCAGGAGGACGCCCCCTGGAGCTTCGGCTACGCGCCGCGGTCCGCGGCTGCCTACCATCAGTGGGTGGGGAACGCGAAGCCCTCCGCCATGGTCCGGAATTCGCTGCAGTACCTGAAGCTGGATACACCCCTCCGGGCTGAGAAAATCCGTGAGTGGAACCAGCCCGTCTGGTGGCCGCTCATTCTCCTCGCGCTGGGAGGCGCCGCGGCTGCCGCGCTCCTCATCCGCGCCGTGAAGAAACGCTCCCGGCTTGACGCCTTCGGCCGCGACACCGGAAAGGAGAAATCATGATCCGCTACCTGCTCCGCCGGATTGTCTACGGATTCCTGATCCTGCTCGGCGTGAATCTGCTCACCTTTCTCATCTTCTTCGCCGTGAACACGCCGGACGACATGGCGCGCATCGCGATCGGCGGCAAGTATGTATCCGCCGAAGCGATCGCGGACTGGAAGCACGTGCATGGATACGATAAGCCGCTCATCTGGAACGGCAGCGCGCCCGGCACGGAAAAAGTGACGAAGACGATTTTCTGGGAACGATCTGTGCCGCTGCTCCGGATGGATTTCGGAACGAGCGACCGGGGCCGCAGCATCAATAAGGAAATCGCGGACCGCGCGTGGCCCTCTCTCGCACTCGCGCTTCCGACATTTCTGCTCGGCGTGATCGCAATGACAAGTCTCGCGCTCCTCATCGTGCTCTTCAGGCGAACGCGGCTCGAGTCCGGAGGGCTCGTCGGCTGCGTCATCCTGATGTCGATCTCAAGCCTCTTCTACATCATCGTGGGGCAGTGGCTTTTCGCGCGCCTCATGAAGCTCGTGCCGATCTCGGGATACGCGAACGGCTGGCACGCCGCCGTATTCCTGATCCTTCCGGTCGCGATCGGGGTTCTCTCCCGCATGGGGAGCGACACGCTCCTCTACCGCACGATGTTCCTCGAGGAGATCGGAAAGGATTACGTGAGAACAGCGCGCGCGAAAGGAATGCCCGAATCCCGGATTCTCTTCCTCCACGTTCTCCGGAATGCGTCTCTCCCGATCATCACGTCGACCGTTGCCGTGATCCCGCTTCTCTTCATGGGGTCGCTTGTCATGGAAAGCTTCTTCGGCATTCCAGGTCTCGGCAGCTACACGATCGACGCAATCAATGATCAGGACTTTTCGATTGTCCGCGCGATGGTTTTCCTCGGCACCGCGCTCTATATCCTCGGTCTGATCCTCACCGACATTGCTTACACGGTCGCGGATCCCCGGGTGAGACTGAGCTAGGAGGTCCGACATGCCGCTTTTCGTCTTTCTGCCGACTGACGCCGTGATGTGGCTCATCACCGCGGTCCTGATCGCGTCCTTCATTTACGTGCGCCGCAGCCCCCGGACCCGGGAAAAATGGAGCCGGGTCTTTTCCCGCCCCATCCCGCAGGCGTCCTGCGTGATTCTTCTCGTCTTTTTCGTTCTGGGACTCGCGGACTCCATTCACTTCAGGCCGCAGCTCGCGTCTGCCCCGGGAGAATCCCCGGCGTATTCCGCCTCCACCGTGTCGCTACTCGACAGCACCGTGGGGAACTGGATCGCCGGGCGCGAGCGGAGCTACTCCTCTCCCTTCGCGATTACCGAGTTTGATAAAACCTCGGCTCTCGTGGACGGGAAACCCGTCCGGATCTTCGCCCACCTGAAGGGGATCACACCGGATGCGAAAACCGCGTCTGACCGAAACCGCGATGTGGCGCTCCGGGCGCTTGCCGCGCTTTCGGTCTGGGCCCTCGTGTCGGCCGCAGCGGCCGCGCTGATTCTCAGCCGCACACCGGCGGTCCCCGGGGAAAAGCGTTCCGCGCGTCTCAGACGGGCAATCAGGGGCCGCGGAGGGTTCGCCGCAGCCGCATCCGGCCTCATCCTCGCCGCACTCCTTCTTCTCTTCCTCTGGAGCGCCTATCACCCGTTCGGCACTGATAAAACGGGAAACGATGTTCTCTATCAGGCCGTAAAGAGTCTCCGCACGGCTTTTGTGCTCGGGTCACTCTCCACGATCACGATGCTCCCGTTTGCCGTGTTCTTCGGGATCGCCGCGGGGTTCTTCCGCGGCTGGGTGGATGATGTCGTGCAGTACCTCTATACGACGATCAGCTCAATTCCCTCGGTGCTTCTGATCGCGGCCACAGCGCTCATGATTCAGGTTTTTATCGATCAGCATCCGCTGCTTCTCCCGACCTCCCTTGAACGGGGTGACGCGAAGCTCTTCTTCATTGCCGCGATCATCGGTGTCACGGGCTGGGCGTCACTCGCGAGACTCCTTCGCGCCGAAACCATGAAGCTCTCAGGGCTCGACTTCATTACGGCGGCCCGCGCCTGCGGTACGCCCTCCGGCGTCATCATGCGCCGGCACATTCTCCCGAATGTGCTTCACATCATCCTCATTGTGTCGGTGATCGGGTTCTCGGACATTGTGCTTTACGAAGCGGTGCTTTCCTATATCGGGGTCGGCGTCGATCCTTCGATGAATTCCTTTGGCTCGATGATCAACGCGGCACGGAACGAAATGTCCCGGACACCGACCGTCTGGTGGAATCTTTTCGCGGCCTTCATCTTCATGGTCGCCGTGGTGCTGAGCGCGAATCTCTTCGCCTCTGCGGTCCGCGACGCCTTTGACCCGAGGTCTTACAGCGGGAGCGGAAAATGACGGACGAAAAAACTCTCCTTGAACTGCGGAACCTTGAAATCGAGGTGGATACGCCGCGCGGGCCGATCCGCCCGGTGAGCGGCATTTCGCTCAGCATCCCGAAAGGGAAAACGCTCGCGCTGGTTGGGGAGTCCGGCTGCGGAAAATCGATGACCGCGCTTTCCGTCATGCGGCTGCTGCCCGGGAACGCCCGGATTCTATCCGGCACGGATACGCTCTCGGGTGAGGATCTTTTTCCGGTCCCGGAAAGCGTCATGCAGGCGGTGCGGGGCCGCCGGATCGGAATGATCTTCCAGGAGCCCTCCACGTCGCTTAACCCCGTGATGACGGTCGGGGATCAGATTGGCGAAGTGCTCTCCCGGCACCTTGGGCTGAAAGGAAAGGAGAAAACCGAGGAAGAGATCGCCTGGCTCCGCCGGGTCGGCATTCCGGAACCTGAGAAACGCGTGAACGCGTTCCCGTTCCAGCTTTCCGGCGGGCAGAAACAGCGCTGCATGATCGCGATGGCGCTTGCCGGTGACCCGGACCTCGTGATCGCGGATGAGCCGACCACGGCGCTCGATGTGACGCTGCAGAAACAGATTCTCGATCTGCTTCTCAGACTCCAGGCGGAACGCAGTCTGTCGCTTCTCCTCATCACGCATGACCTCGCGGTTGTCCGCAAGATGGCGCATTACGTCGCGCTGATGTACGCGGGAGAAATCGTGGAGCAGGCGCCGGCGGATGAATTCTTCTCTCACCCGGCTCACCCTTACGCGAAGCAGCTTCTCGCGGCTCTCCCCTCAACCGCCCGGAAGGGGAAGCTTCTCGCCAGCATCCCCGGCACCGTCCCGGACTTTCTGCAGCCGATCGAAGGCTGCCGGTTCGCGCCCCGCTGTCTCTGGGCCGTGGACGCCTGCCGTGAGGGGACGATTCCTCTGAAACCGATCTCAGACGTTCACGCCTGCGCCTGTATCCGTCCTTACTCGGAAAAGACCCGGACTGACGATGAGCCGCCGCTTCCCCCGAAGGCCGCGCCCGGCCGGACGCTTCTTGAAGCGAAAGGGCTCCGCGTCTGGTTCCCGGAAGGACGGAAACTCTTCCGCACGGATAAAGACTATGTTCACGCGGTGGACGGGATTGATATCACGCTGCGGGAGAATGAGACGCTCGCGCTGGTCGGCGAATCCGGAAGCGGCAAAACCACCGCGGGAAAAGCCATCCTGAGGCTTCTCGGAAAGGAAGCGAAAATCTCGGGAAGCATCCGGATCTGCGGTGAGGACACCGCTTCTCCGAAGGGAAAGAACCTCAAGGCGCTGCGGCAGGCCGCGCAGATCATTTTCCAGGATCCCTTTTCGTCGCTCGACCCCCGGATGACCGTCGGTGAGACGCTTCTTGAAGCGCTTGAAAGCCTGCGCCCTGATATGAGCCGGGAAGAAAAGTCAGAGCGGATCCGGGGACTCCTCAGCCGGGTGGGACTCCGGGAGGATGCCCTGAGACGCTATCCGCATGAGTTTTCAGGCGGTCAGCGGCAGCGTATCGCTATCGCGAGAGCGCTCGCCCCGGAGCCGAAACTCATCATCTGTGATGAGCCCACTTCAGCACTGGATGTCTCGGTTCAGGCACAGATTCTGAATCTCCTCGGCCGCATCCAGCGGGAAACCGGAATCGCGTATCTCCTCATCACGCATAACTTCGGCGTGGTCGAATACATCGCCGATCGGGTGGCGGTGATGAGGTCGGGGAAAATTGTGGAAGAGGGGCCGCTTGAAGACGTGCTTCAGCACCCCGCCTCCACCTATACCCGGGAGCTGCTTGACGCAGTCCCGAGACTCGGCGGTATTTAGAAGAGGTCTGACTGACCGCCCTTCGACTGCGTGTAGCCGAAGTGGCGGTAAGAGGCTTCAGTCGCCACGCGGCCGCGAGGCGTCCGCTGAATGAAGCCCTGCTGGATGAGGTACGGTTCGACGACATCCTCCAGCGTATCGCGCTCTTCGCCGACCGCGGCCGCGAGGTTATCAATACCGACAGGGCCGCCTCCGAATTTCTCGATAATCGAAAGAATGAAGCGCTGATCCATGCCGTCAAGCCCCTTCGCGTCGACACCCAGCATCCGGAGTGCGCCGTCCGCGACGTCCCGCGTGATCACGCCGCCATGCTTCACCTCCGCATAGTCACGGACACGGCGAAGGAGCCGGTTCGCGATACGGGGCGTGCCGCGGCTTCGCTGCGCGATCTCACGGGCACCGTCAGGCTCCACCTCGACATTAAGAAGCTTCGCCGACCGGCAGACAATCTTCGAAAGTTCCTCAACCGTATAGAACTGCAGCTGATTCACAATGCCGAAACGGGCCCGGAGCGGGTTCGTAAGCATGCCGGAGCGGGTTGTCGCGCCGATCAGCGTGAAGGGCGGAAGATCGAGCTTGATCGAGCGGGCAGCCGGTCCCTCGCCGATCATGATGTCAATCTGGAAATCTTCCAGCGCCGGGTAAAGGATTTCCTCGACGACAGGAGACAGACGATGAATTTCATCGATGAAGAGGATGTCCCCCTTCTCGAGATTCGTGAGAATGGCAGCAAGATCCCCGGGGCGCTCAAGCACAGGGCCTGAGGTCTGACGGAGATTCACTCCCATTTCGTTTGCCACGATGTGGGCAAGCGTCGTTTTCCCGAGGCCCGGAGGCCCAAAGAGCAGCAGATGGTCGAGCGGCTCGCCGCGGCGCTTTGCCGCCGCGATGAAGATCGACAGCTGATCGCGCACAAGCTCCTGACCGACATACTCGGAGAGCAGTGTCGGGCGAAGCGCCCGGTCGACGTTTTCTTCGTTCGGCGAAACGGCTGCCGCCGTCACGATCCTTTCAACATTTTCCATTCTTTCTGTCCTGCCTTATCAAGCCCCGGCGTACCGTCTCAGTTCCGATAGCGAAGCGCGATACGGATGCCTTCCGCGGCCGTCGCGTCAGGCGGAATATTGCGGGCAGCCGCCGCGGCGTCGCGTTCGCTGTAGCCGAGCGCCACGAGACCCGCGATAACATCGGCCTGAACGCTGCTCGGCGCGGTGCCCTGGGGACCCACGGCGGCGGCTTCGAGTTCCGGCCCCAGCTTTCCCTTCAGCTCGAGGACGAGCCTTGCCGCGGTCTTCTTTCCGATACCCGGAACACGCGTGAGGAGATCACTCTGCTCATTCGAAACGGCAGAGGCCAGATCCTGCACAGACATCCCAGAGAGGACAGCGAGCGCGGTCTTGGAGCCGATACCGCTCACCTTCACGAGCGCCTGGAAAGCGGACTTCTCCTCGCGGGTCAGAAACCCGTAAAGCAGAATCGCGTCCTCACGCACCACCATCTGCACGTAGAGCCTCACCTCACGCCCCGCGTCCGGCAGATTGCAGAAGGTCGACATCGGAACGGCAAGCTCGTAGCCCACACCGTTCACGTCGAGCACGATGCCCGTTGTCTGCTTCTCTTCAAGCTTTCCCTTGAGGATCGCTATCACGGTTTATCTCCTTTCATTTCCGCGACCCGGGCGGCCCACGCCCGGCGGGATGATTTCGCGCCGCCGCGCGAAGTGAAACGGGCGTTGCCCATCGAGGTTTTGGCGGCCCCGGTAAGCGCTGTCATCGCTTCAGTCTGCGCCGCTGTCAGCGCGCTGGCCATAGCGTCGGCCGCGTCCGCCTGAGGATTCTCAGGCAGGCTGAAGATACGGACCATCATCGCCTGGATCTGCGGCTTCTCTGCCCGCCCTGAACCGGTGACCGCCTGCTTGATTTCGGTCGGCGTGAATTCCCGCACCGGGAGCCCCGCGACCGCGGCGCTGCAGATCGCGGCGCCTCGCGCCTGACCGAGAAGCAGCGTCGACTGCGGATTCACGTTGACAAAGACTTTTTCGCACGCCGCAATATCAGGGTGATACTCAGCCGCGAGCTCCTGAATGCAGCGGAAGATGTGGGAGAGCCTTGAAGACAGCTCTCCCTTAGGCACGCGGAAGACGCCCGCGGTGATCAGCGTAAAACTGCCGGCATTCATGTCGATCACGCTGAACCCCGTTTTATTGAGACCAGGGTCGATCCCGAGAATCCTCATTCCGCGGTTTACTCCTTACAGGATCAGAACAGACGGCCGCCGCCGAAGCCCGGGAACCCTCCCCCCATGCCGGGGAAGCGGCCGCCGGCCATGCGGAGCAGCTTCGAGAGTCCGCCCTTCTTCATGCGCTTCATCACTTCAGTCATCTGATCGTACTGCTTCAGAAGCTTATTCACTTCCTGCACAGGGAGCCCCGCACCGGCTGCGATGCGGCGCTTGCGGCTTGCCTTGATGAGTTCCGGGTGATGGCGCTCAGCCGGCGTCATCGAGTCGATGATGCCGATCGTGCGGCGGATCATGCGGTCCGCGTCAGCGTCAGACACATTCTGCTTCGCGGCCGCTTCCTGCATCGCGGCCGGGAGCTTATCGATGAGGCTTGACATGGATCCCATGCCGCGCATCTGAATCATCTGCTCACGGAAGTCATTCAGATCGAGACGGCCGGACTTTCTCACGCGGTCAGCGATCTTCTTCGCCTTTTCGGCGTCGATATTCGATGTGACATCGCGCACCAGAGCGACGATGTCGCCCATGCCGAGAATGCGGCTCGCCATGGCTTCCGGATTAAACGTATCGAAGCCGTCGAGCTTTTCGCCCGTACCGATGAACTTGATCGGCTTACCGGTCACCTGGCGGACAGAAAGCGCCGCGCCGCCGCGGGAGTCACCGTCCACCTTCGTGAGGATGATGCCGGTGAGCGGCAGCCGGTCGTTGAAAACTTTTGCCGTGTTGATCGCGTCCTGGCCCACCATCGCGTCGACCACGAAGAACGTTTCGATCGGCTTCAGGAAGGCGGACAGGTCTGACGCTTCCTGCATCATGCGCTCATCAATCGAGAGGCGGCCTGCCGTATCGACGATCAGCACGTCGAAGAAATGACGCTTTGCGTAATCGAGCGCCGCGGCTGCAATGTCGAGCGGCTTCTGATCAGTCGTGCTCGGGAAGAATTCAGCGCCGGCCTGCTCAGACACCGTCTTCAGCTGTTCGATAGCCGCAGGGCGGTAGACGTCAGCGGAAACCGTGAGAACCTTCTTCTTCTGATTGCGGATCAGCCAGCGGGCGAGTTTGCCGGCAGTCGTCGTTTTACCGGCACCCTGAAGACCGGCGAGCAGGATGATCGCGGGAGGCGTGCAGGCGAGATTGATCTCGCGCTCCTTCTCGGGCAGATCGCCGCCGATCACAGCCGTCAGCTCACGCTGCACGATGCTCACGAGAACCTGGCCCGGGTTCAGGCTTCCGACCACTTCCTCGCCGAGCGCCTTTTCCTTGATGCGGTTCGTGAGTTCACGCACGACCGGCAGTGCGACGTCGGCCTCCAGCAGCGCCAGCCTCACCTCGCGGAGCATCTCCTTCGAGTTTTCTTCCGTAATGCGGGCCTGACCCCGCATGGTCTTCACAACTTTGGCTAAGCGCTGGGTAAGAGTATCAAGCATTTTTCTGTATGAATAATAGGGTGGCCCGGGAGGGCATCCGGCGCAGACTGGTTCAATGCGCCTGCCCGCCAGAGCAGAGAATTAGCGTCAGGCGGCGTCAGCGAGACGCCGCCCGTGCTGTGTGATTTTAAAGTGTTGGGAGCTTAAATAGTGAGCCCGCACGCTTTAAAGAACGGAAAGGAGACCCCGCAGCCGAGGATCTCCGGCACCGCGAGCCGGCTCCAGTCGAAGAACGGACCCGGATCGGTCTTCCGGCCAGGCGCGATATCGCTGTGACCGGCAACGGCCCGGATCGGATAGCGGAGAATAATCGCCCTGGCGAGCCGTACGAGAGCCGCGTACTGCGCCTCTTCAAAGGGACAGAAATCCGTTCCCTCAACCTCGATCCCGATCGAAAAATCGTTGCAGCGGCTCCGGCCTTCAAAGGAGGAAATGCCGGCGTGCCATCCCCGCGCTGTGCAGGGAAGAAACTGCGTCACGGTTCCCGTACGTTCAATCAGGAAGTGAGAGGCGACATGAAGGTCACGGAGCGACTCAAAGGTCGGATGCTCATCCACTGAAAGACGGTCTGTGAAGAATCGCTGCACGCATCCCGTCCCGAACTCTCCGGGCGGAAGCGAAATATTGTGGATCACGAGAAGGTCAATCGGAGACCCCGCCGGACGCTCGTCCGAATGAGTGCTCGGGCAGCGGACGGCGCCCTCTGCCCAGCCTTCATCGCTGATTCTGAAAGACGGCTCGCAGCCAGTTTTCCTCAGCATGCTCTTCTTCTCAGTCGAGCCTCGCGCACTTCTTCGAGCAGTAGAGTTTGCCGTTCTTCACGACTCCCTCATTCTTCGGGAAGAACGTGCCGCAGTGAGGGCACTGCGCCATTTCGCCCGAGGAGGCCACATCACGGTTCCGCTCGCTCTCTTCGAGCCGGCGGCGCATCTCGCGCAGTTCTTCCTCCATCTGTTCCTTCTCACGGCGCTGCTTCTGGCGGGAGAAATAGACTAAGGCAACAACAATGATGATGATCCACGGGAGTAGTTTAATCAGACCCATTTGGCACTCACTTCTCAGATGAGAATGTATTCAAGGAAGAAAGCGTATCCCAGATACGCAATCACATAAACGCCGCACAGGATCCAGAACCAGGCGAGAGCCTTTCTGCCCCGCCAGCCGAGAATCCAGTGTCCCGCGGTCAGAATGCCGCAGAGCAGCCAGCTCGCCCAGGTGAGGAAGGTCTTGTGATCGAGATGGAAGAGCGTCCCATAATACTGCTGCGTCACGAGGGCTCCTGTTACGAGAAGTACAGAAAGCACGAGGAACGCGGTGAGAAGGATATAGAAAAAAACCTGTTCCATCACCAGGATTGGGGGAAGCGTGGAGAGAATGCCGCTCTGCGGGACCGGGTCTGACGAGAAACGGAACCGCCGGTTCTGGCACTCCATCAGAATCGCCTGCACGACATCCACCGTAAGGAGCCCGTAGGTGAGGAGCCCAAGAGACAGATGCACCCGGAAGAGCGGCGTCCACTCCGCCATTTCAATCGGTTCACCAGGGAACACCAGCGGCATCAGGGCAGCCACCGCCGTGATAAACGCGCTGACACCGAACACCGGTCCGACACGCTTCACCGCGGATACAAACGCGAGCACCGTGAATCCGAGCAGCATCGCTCCGGACACTGCAGGCCCGAAACCAAAGAGCGTCTGACCGGGGGCCGGAAAGATCTGTGTCTTCAGGGCAAAGCCATGCAGCACCACAGCGGCGACGACAATAAGCAGCATCCAGGTCGGCACCTTGGCGCCCCGCTTCCTGAGTGAAGAGAGCACCACGCCACCCGAGACGCAGTAAATGGCCGCAGCGGCCAGCGACAGCAAAATTCCGTTTTCCATCATGAAAATTCTTTCCCCGCAGAGCGTCAGGCGGTCAGAGGTGCCGCGCGGCCCGGCAGGATTTCTTAGTCATGTGGGCATTTTAGGCGAAACACGATTAATGCCCACGGTCAAAAGGTTCCCTTCAATTGTGAATCAGTTAATATGCAGGTACAAGAGAAAACTCGTATTGCACTAATCCTGAATGAATACTTTTGCTCATCTACTCGGTTACCTCGTTGATCTGTTCACGGCACTGCTTGGCTCAGTGCTGCTCCTGAGGGCTTGGGTCTACGCTCAGGCTATCCCGACAGCGGATCCGATCGCGCGTTTCTGCATCGCGCTGACCGACTGGCTCGTGCTGCCGGTGGCGAAGACCATGCGCGCGTCCGGCAAGTGGCACTGGCCGGCGATATTGTCCGCGTTCGGTGTCGCGATCCTGTCCTCCATCCTCTCGCGTCTCCTTTTCGGCATTCCGATGTCGATTCTCGGACTGGTGGTGTCGCCTTTCGCACTCCTGATCCGCTGGGGCACTGAGATGGTGCTCTGGGGCACCGTGATCTGGGTGGTGCTCTCCTGGCTTCAGTCCGCGTCTCCTGTCACCCGGACGCTTGGCTACCTCGTGGACCCGTTCCTGCGACCCGCGCGCCGCCTGATTCCGATGATCAAGGGATTTGACCTCTCCCCGATCCTCGTTTTCATTCTCTGCCAGGTGATTCTGATCATCATCACCCCGCTCGCCCGCGGGATTATCTGATCAATTCATTTCCTGCATAGCAAAAGCCGGATCACTTTCGTGACCCGGCTTTTTTAATGCCTTCAGCTTATCAGGCCTTCAGCTTGCTCTTGATAAAGGCAACGGCGTCTTCAACCTTCACCATTTCCTTCTGATCAAGCGTACGGCGGTTCGCGTATTCGATTTCGCCGTTCTTCAGGCCGCGGTCACCGACCACGATGCGGTGCGGAACACCGATCAGTTCCCAGTCAGCGAACATCGGACCCGGACGCAGATCACGGTCATCGAGGATCACGTCAATCCCTTCAGCCGCAAGCTTGTCATGCAGTTCGTCGCAGACCTTCTGCACGGCTTCGCTTCTCTTGTAGCCCATCGGGCAGATCGCGACCGTGAACGGCGCGATGGCGTCCGGCCAGATCATGCCGCGGTCGTCGTGGTTCTGCTCAATGGCAGCGCCCGCGACGCGGGAAATGCCGATACCGTAGCAGCCCATTTCGAGAACGCGGGACTTGCCCTCTTCGTCGAGGTAGGTCGCGTGCATCGCTTCGGAATACTTGGTGCCGAGGTAGAACACATGGCCCACTTCGATACCGCGCTGCAGCTTCAGCGTGCCCTTGCCGTCCGGCGACGGGTCGCCCTCGACGACATTACGGAGATCCGCCACTTCGGGTTCAGGGAGATCACGGCCGAAATTCACGCCGCGGAGGTGGAAACCTTCCTCGTTCGCGCCGACCACAAAGTCGCTCATATTGATCACGGAGCGGTCCGCGTAGATCTTCACTTCCTTCGGATCGAGACCGACCGGGCCGAGGTAGCCGGGCTTGCTGCCGAAAGCCTTGAGGATTTCGGCTTCAGTCGCGAAGCGGAAACCATTCTTCAGCTCAGGAAGCTTGCCAGCCTTCACTTCATTCAGGCTGTGATCACCGCGAAGCAGAATGAGGACGATCTTCGCGGGAAGAACGTTCCCTTCCTCGTCGCGCTCGTCAGAAGCGAGCACCACGGACTTAACGGACTTCGTGAGCGGCAGGCCAAGGAGTTCCGTCACGAGCTCGCACTTATCGCGGCCCGGGGTCGGAACCTTCTGCATTTCTTCCGTCGCTGCGGCGCGTTCGCCGCCGACCTGCACAGCCTCCGCGAGTTCAATATTCGCGGCGTACTGGGAATCCGGGCAGTAAGCGATCAGATCTTCACCAGTATCGGCGATCACCTGGAATTCATTCGAGCGGTTGCCGCCGATGGAACCCGTGTCAGCCGCGACCGGACGGAACACGAGACCCGTGCGGTTGAAAATACGGCAGTAGGCGTCAAACATCGTTTCGTAGCTCTTGCCGGCAGTGTCAGCATCACGGTCGAACGAGTAACCGTCCTTCATGATGAATTCACGGCCGCGCATCACACCGAAACGGGGACGGCGCTCATCGCGGAACTTCGTCTGAATCTGGAAGAGATTCACCGGCAGCTGGCGCCAGGAGGTGATTTCCTGACGGGCAATGTCCGTGATCACTTCTTCAGAGGTCGGCTGAATCACGAAGTCGCGCTGATGACGATCCTTGAAACGGAGCAGTTCAGGGCCGTACTTTTCCCAGCGGCCCGACTCAACCCAGAGCTCGGCCGGCTGCACGATCGGCATCAGGAGTTCGACCGCGCCCGAACGGACCATTTCCTCACGGACGATGTTCTCGATCTTGCGGATGACGCGAAGACCCATCGGCATGTACGTGTACACACCGGCGGCCAGCTTCTTGATCATGCCGGCGCGGATCATCAGCTGCTGGCTGACGATGTCGGCGTCAGCGGGCGCTTCTTTCAGAGTGGAAATAAAAAATTGACGGGCTTTCATGAAAATTCCGCTGTTAAAAATAGAGATTTGAATTACAAAACGCGAGAGGGACAACCGGCCGCGAAAGATTCACGCATTCTATAACGCAGCCGCTTGTGATGGAAACCGGGGTGGGAGAACTCCTCGCCCGGCTCCGCACACCGTCCTAGTCGCGCGTAATGACGAGATTGTCTTTGTGGATCAGCTCAGGCTGCTCAATGAAACCGAGGATCCCCTCGATCTCTTCAGTATGGTGACCGGCAATGCGGACCGTGTCGCTGCTCGAGTAGCCGGCGAGGCCCCGGGCGAGTTCATCACCCTCAGGAGACAGCACAGCGATCACATCGCCACGCTTGAAGTCACCGCGCACTTCTTTCACGCCCACCGGAAGCAGGCTCGTATTGCCCTTCACGATGGCGCGCGCAGCACCCGCGTCGAGGAGCACCGCGCCTTCAATATTGAGGTGATCCGCGATCCAGGACTTGCGGGCAAGGATCCGCGGCTGATAGCAGACGAGTTCGGTTCCGATCGTCTCACCGGCCGCCAGGCGCTGAAGCACCCGGGGCTCACGTCCATAGACGATGACGGTCGACGCGCCTGATTGAGCGGCGCGCTTCGCTGCGATCACCTTCGTGATCATGCCGCCCTTCGAGAAGGAGCTTGCTGCGCCGCCGGCCATCTTTTCCAGAGCAGGATCTCCGGCACGGGCACGGTCCACAAAGACCGCGTCCGGATTCTTTCTCGGATCCGCCGTGAAGAGCCCCTTCTGATCCGTGAGGATCACGAGAGCGTCAGCTTCAATGAGGTTCGTCACCACGGAGCCCAGGGTGTCGTTATCTCCCACCTTGATTTCGTCCGTGACAACCGTGTCGTTCTCATTGATCACCGGAACGACGCCAAGGGAAAGCAGCGTGAGGAGCGCGGAGCGCGCGTTGAGGTAACGCGTACGGTCAGCAAGATCCGCTCCGGTGAGGAGAATCTGCGCGGTCTTTACGCCGCGTTTCGCGAATTCCGTTTCGTAGGCCTGGGCAAGACCCATCTGGCCCACGGCAGCCGCGGCCTGAAGCTGTCCAACCTCAGTCGGCCGGCGCTCCCAGCCAAGGCGTCTCACACCTTCAGCGATGGAGCCTGAAGAGACGAGAACCACCTCGCGGCCGAGCTTCTGCACTGCGGAAAGCTCTTCGGCGAGATTGGCTATCGCCTTCTCATCGAGCCCCCGGCCGTTATCCGTCAGCAGCGCTGTGCCGACCTTGATGACGATGCGCTTCGCATCCGCAACCACTGATTTGATCGCTGTCATGCCTTCTCCCCCAGGCAATGAAGGGGGCCGGAATATCCGGCCCCTCAGTTGTTACTCCGAATCAGCCTTATCGTCGGCTGCTTCCTCAGACGCAGTTTCGGCGGCGGGCTCTTCGGCAGCTTCATCCGTGTTGGCAAAACGCGAATTCCGCTCGGCCTCAGCCTTGAGACGCTCGGCGCGGCGCTGTTCATCGAGGAACTGAGCAATCGCCATCACGACTTCCTTCGTGCCTTCACGCGTTGCCGCGGAAATCGCGAAGAACGGACGTCCGTCCGGGCAGAGCGCGTCGTGCAGCTTCTTCACGAGCTCTTCGCGGTCTTCGGCCGGCACCAGGTCGAGCTTATTCACGACGACCCAGCGGGGTTTCGCGAGCAGCGTGTCACTGTACTTGCCGAGTTCACGCACGAGCGCGTGAGCCTTCTCGATCGGATCCTCGCCATCAAACGGCATCACGTCGATGATGTGCAGGAGGAGCTTCGTGCGCTCGAGGTGCCGCAGGAACTCGTGGCCGAGTCCGGCACCTTCAGCCGCGCCTTCGATAAGGCCCGGAATATCAGCGATCACAAAGCTGTTTTCCTGCTCGATACGGACAACGCCAAGGTGAGGCGACATCGTGGTAAAGGGATAGTCCGCGATCTTCGGGCGGGCGTTCGACACCGCCGTGATGAAGGTGGACTTGCCCGCGTTCGGATAGCCGAGAAGACCGACGTCTGCGAGGACCTTCAGTTCGAGCTTGAGAGAACGCGCCTGGCCGGGTTCACCGAGCGTGAACTGACGGGGAGCACGGTTCGTCGGGCTCTTGAAGTGAAGGTTGCCGAGGCCGCCCTTGCCGCCAGCGGCGACCAGAGCCTTTTTGCCGTTTTCGGAAAGGTCGGCGATCACTTCACCGGACTTTTCGTCCGTGATGATCGTACCGACCGGCATGCGAAGGATGATGTCCTTGCCAGCCCGGCCGTAGCAGTCGGAGCCCATGCCGTGTTCGCCTGACGGCGCCACAAACTTTCTCGTAAAGCGGTAGTCAATCAGCGTGTTGATATTCTCATCGCCGACAGCCCACACCGAGCCGCCTCGTCCTCCGTCGCCGCCGTTCGGGCCGCCGCGGGGAATAAATTTTTCGCGCCGGAACGAAGCGGAGCCATTGCCGCCGTTCCCGCCAATTACATCAATAGAAGCTTCATCAATAAATTTCACAGCAAGTTCCGTCCTTGTTGCCTGATTCTTTCGTATGGGCCTGATGCCGTCCGGCACCGATAGCCCCCTTGTGGTTTCCTGCGAGGCGGATCATTCCGCCCGTATTCATTTACTTAGGAGCCCAGCCTTCGTTTTCACCTTCCGGGATAAGTCCCGGAGCGGCTCCTTCAACACCAGTCTTTTGAGTATATCTACAAACCGCTTCCGGCTTTCCTGCCGCGCGGCGCGATGACTCTGCCGATGTGTTTTCCGGCAGCTTGCTGCTTAATGGGCGATCCGGGGAGAATGGCTCCCCGGTTTCTGCCCGCCCCCTGCCGGAAGGGGCTTTATTTCTTTCCAATCAACAAAAAAACCCTGCCGCAAAACGACAGGGCTCTTGCATTCAAAGCTGCCAGCTGCCCAATTAGGCGGCCAACGGGACAACCTTGACGTACTGGTGGTTCTTGGGTCCCTTGACTTCGAACTGAACCGTACCAGTAACGGTAGCAAACAGCGTGTGGTCACGGCCCATGCCGACGTTGTCACCGGCGTGGAAGCCAGTGCCGCGCTGGCGAACAATGATGGAACCAGCGTTGATCACCTGGCTGCCGAAAACCTTGACGCCCATGCGATGAGCCTTGGAATCGCGTCCGTTGCGGGTCGAGCCGCCGCCCTTTTTATGTGCCATTTTTTCCTATTCCTCTAGAAAAAACTTAATTAAATTAAGCCGCGATCGTTTCGATCTTCAGCTCGACGTAGTACTGACGGTGGCCAGCGCTCTTCTTGGAGTGCTTGCGCTTGCGGAACTGGAAAATGCGAACCTTATCGGCACGGCCTTCGGAGACCACGGAAGCGGTCACGGAAGCGCCTTCAACCGTCGGGGTGCCGACCTTCAGTTCCTTGCCTTCGCCAACGGCGAGCACTTCGGACAGGGTGACCTTGTCGCCAACCTTGACGTCGCCGAGGAGTTCAACCTTAAGCAGGTCGCCTTCGGAGACACGGTACTGCTTGCCGCCGGTCTTGATAATTGCGTACATGTAATTCCTCACTGTTTCACTCAGCTGCTGCTGTGAAACCTTCTTGTATCGGGATAGCATCGGACGGTCTGTCCGCTGCTGCTCTGGAAATCGGTTCCCTTAAAAAGGGAATCGAGCTAGCTATTATCATAGATTTTTAATGTAAAGTCAACCGCTTTACGATCTGATCCCTCCCGTCCCAAAAATTTAAATGAAAAAGTTCTTGACATTTTCTGAAAACGGATTATCATTTGAATTCTTCGAACCGTTTAGCTCTTAAAAACAGCTATTCTGCGAAGCTCGGGGTGTGACTCAGCCTGGTAGAGTGTCACGTTCGGGACGTGAAAGTCGGAGGTTCGAATCCTCTCACCCCGACCAGATTTCAAAAAGGAGATGTCGAAAGACATCTCCTTTTTTCGTTTCCGCTTTTACTTCCGCCTTTTCTCCCCGATTCCCGCCATTACCCCGGATTCCGATGCGCCCCGGATTCAATTCCGATTGTGTTTACGTAACTAAATAGATTACAATATTGGCATGTGCGCCGACGGCTCGTCGACCTTGAAGCCCAGTATCAGCGGCTTCCTCACGGAAACGCCGTCCTCACAATCCATCCTGGAGACACCATGCCGAAACTTGTGCTCTATGCCGCGGCAGCCATCATCGCGGCGGCCGCGCTTCCTCTTCCCTATGGAATCTATGTCTTCATTCGGATCATCGGGACGATCACCTTCGCGTGTCTCGCCTATGAATCCTGGAAGCAGGGGCATGAGCTGCTCCCCTGGGCGTATGGAGCCGCCGCCATTCTCTTCAACCCCATTATTCCGATTCATCTCAGCAAAACGCTCTGGACGGTGATTGACCTCGCGGCCGCGGCGGTCATTTTCTTTTCGGCTGAGAAATTTTCGAAAGAGGCCTGATCATGAGATCCATCTTCTCCGCCATTTTGACGATTCTTTATATCGGGTACGGCATCACGGCCTTTGTATTCGCCTGGGACGCTGTCAGCTACTTCTCCGGAGTACATTCGTTTTTCGGGCTGACGCTTATCTGGTTCCTGATCATTCCGGTGCTGCTGATGATCCCATTTGCTCCTGCCGCGATGATCTGTGCCCTGATTTACTATCTCGCCGCCATTCGGGGCTGGGGCTACCTCCTCGCGATCATCTACTGCTTCCCGTCCATCGGCCTCGTGATTCTTTCCATGATCAGCGGTGGCGTCGGCGCAATCTCAGGCTGGCTTTCTGAAAAATTTCATCGGTTCTGAAAACCGTCTGTCAACGCCTCAGCATTGCGTAGAATGAATCGGGTAACTTTTTAAGAGGCTTCCGCCTTCTCCCGCTTCATCATGACAAACAGCAAACCCTGGGTTCTGGGACTCACCGGTGGCATCGCCTCCGGAAAAACGACCGTGTCGGACTATCTCGCCAGCAAAGGGTGCCTTGTCGCTGACGCGGATGCGGAGTCCAGGGGCCTCACCGCTCCGGGCGGTGCGGCAATGCCGGAAATCGAACGGATTTTCGGCGCGGACTTCATCCGCCCGGACGGCGCGATGAACCGCGCGAAGATGAGGGAACTCGTATTTTCAAACGATGCCGCGCGCCGGACGCTTGAATCCATCATTCATCCGCTCGTCCGGAAAGCTCTGATGGAAAAGATCCGGACCGGCGCCGAAAATTCCCCCTACGCCGTCATCGCGATTCCGCTTTTTCCTTCCATTCTTCAGCTTCGGCCGATTCTCAGCCGGCTTCTCGTGATCGACTGCCCGACGCCGCTCCAGTGTGAACGGCTGCGGAGCCGCTCAGGCTTAAGCCGCGAGGAGTCGCTCGCCATTATCCGGGCTCAGTCCCGGCGCTGGGAACGGATAGAAGAAGCGGACGATGTGATTGTGAACGCGGGGAGTCTCCCCGAACTTTTAAGCGCGGCGGATATCCTTCACCAGCGCTATCTCAGAGCGGCAGAAGCCGCTTGAGGACCAATTGATATGACAGAAGAAAAGAATTCCGAGAAACCCTTTACCGTCAAGTGCCCGACCTGCGGGAAAGAGGTCGTCTGGAGCACCGATAATCCCTACCGCCCGTTCTGCTCGGAACGCTGCCGGATGATCGACCTCGGTGAGTGGGCGAGCGGGGGCTATCGGATTGAAGGAGCCCCCGGAAGCGCGGATCAGCTCGATCCGGGTGACTTTACGACTGAAGAGCCGGACACCGGCAAAGGCCGGGGAAACCTTTAAAACTCAAGCCACACGCCCTGAGCTCCGGACTCTTCCGCGGCCGCCGCTTCAGACGCTGACTCAGCCGGAAGATACACCGGGATTTCGTGCTCTTCGCCGAGCCCTGTGACTCCCCTGCGGATAAAGGAGAAGTCCGCGTGGTTGGCCGCGGCAAGCTTCACCTCGGCTTCGCTCCGTGCGAAACTCCCGGTCCAGCCGGAATCACTGCTCACGGGCTTCTCACCCTCAACCCAGATAAGACCGGCACCGGCTTCCTTCGCCCGTGCCACCCGGGCCTCGACATCTCCGCCTTTCTGCGGAATCCAGGCCGCCACGCGGGGGAGTTCAATCCAGCCCGCGATCAGATCATCCATCGGGAGCAGCTCACCAGCAGGAAGCCGGGCCCGGTGATAGAACCCGAACTGCTGATGCTCCATGGAACGGGGCTCTCCCTTCCAGTCATGACACTTCCGGAAGTGAAGTCTCACGCGGGCATGCGGATAGTCGATCACCTTCACAAGCCACGGGGTTGACGCTCCGATATCCAGATCCAGCTCCTCGCGGAGTTCACGCGCCAGCGCTTCATGTGCGGTTTCGCCGGGCTCAAACTTCCCACCCGGGAATTCCCAGTACCCCGCGTAGGGTTTGCCTTCGGGCCGCGACCCCATCAGGATCGTGCCGTCCTTACGGATAAGAATGCCGGCGGCCACTTCGACCGCCTTCCGTTCCACCTGCTGCTCTGCCATTTTTTACGGAAGTCCTTTCCCAAGAGCGAGCCGCGACGCGGCCGCCCGTGCAAACTGCTGCGCCACCCGGCCGGAACGGGATCCCCGCTCAAGCGCAAACTGCAGCGCAGAAAAACGCATGTCGTCAGAGGCTGCCCGCTCCGGGTCAACCTTCAGCACGGCAAGCCACTTTTTCACAATATCGAGATACTCATCCTGCGAGAACGGATAGAAGGAGAGCCAGATACCGAATCGCTCAGAGAGTGAAAGCTGCTCCTCGATTGTCTCCGCGGGATGCAGGAGGCCGTCTTCATCGAGGTGGCTCTCCAGGTTCTCGCTTGCCTTTTCCGGCATCAGATGACGCCGGTTTGAGGTGGCATAAACGATCACGTTGTCGCCGCCCGCGGAAATCGATCCGTCGAGCACGGTCTTCATCGCTTTGTAGCTTCCCTCACCCGCCTCAAACGCGAGGTCATCGCAGAAGAGAATGAAACGCTCAGGACGCTTTGAAATGATGCGGACAATATCCGGAAGATCCATCAGGTAGTCGCGGGTCACTTCGATCAGCCGCAGCCCCTCTTTCCAGTACGCGGCAAGACAGGCGTGAATCAGAGAGCTCTTCCCCGACCCTCTCGCTCCGGTGAGGAGCACGTTATTTGCCGGAAGCCCCTTCACGAAGCTCTCGGTATTCGCGAGGATGATTTCTTTCTGACGGTCAACGTGGAGAATATCCGCGGCGTCAATCGTCGCGATGTTTTCGACGGGCTCAAGCCTTCCGGCTGTCATCCCGAGGTACTGGCGCCTCTCCCAGCGGAACGCGGGACGGCTCCAGTCAACCTGATCCGCGGGCGGCGGAAGAAGAGACGAGATCTGCTTCGCAAGCCCAAGAAGCGACTGCTCAAGTTCTGTATTCATATCAGGCCCCTTACCGGATCAGACGCTTTCCGCCCGCGCGGCATCCGAAAGGCCCGCTTCCAGCATGGCGTAGAAACTGTCGACGGAGACCTTCCCGGCGTCCTCGTCTTCATGCGGCGCGTCAATCAGCACGAACGCTTCCGCTCCGGACGCATTGAACGCACGGCTCGCCGCTTCGTCCGCAGCGTCACGGGTCAGCGGTGCATCGGTTGCCGCAACCACGAGGTACCCTCTCGGAGTTTCAACCCGGATGACGTCAAGCGTCACCGGAATAAATTCCACAAAGCACTTGAGAGAGGACGCTGAGGCTTCGCTGCCGTCAGAGGAAAAGCGGCGGATCGCCCGAAGCCATCCGTCCTCAGACATTTCGTCCCGCACTTCCTTGATGCTTGACTTATCGGGTGCACGGCCGTCAGAGGCGAGGCAGAGGAGCCGGTGCTTGCGGGGCTTCGCGCCCTCCCCCTCATCCCCTCTCAGGACGCAGAAGGAGTGAAGCGACTTCTCCGGTCTCACAAAGGGCATGCCGCCTGAAGACTTGACCCAGACGCCGCTTTTCTCCGGGAACCGGATACAGAGCACGTCTTCCAGCGCTCCGATCTCCACCTTGCGGATCGGCTCAAGCCCCACCCGCATCGCCTTCACCATCTCTTTTGCATTCATTCGATCGCCTTCCTTCCCGTCCGGTTCGCTCACCCGCCGGACGCCTGGTTTCCTGCCCGGATTCTCTCCGGCTGATACTGCTGACGATAACAGAAAAACCGCGCCTCCGACTGAGGCGGGCCGCCTCGCGCGGATCCTCTTCGTCCGGGCGCAAAAAAGCCTGGCCGCGGATCACTCCGCCTGAGGCCAGGCTTTCATTTCCTTATCGGAAAACGGCGTCTGATCAGTTCAGCTTGCCGTGGCAGTCCTTGAACTTCTTGCCGGAACCGCACGGGCACGGATCATTGCGGCCGACACCGGCGAAAGCGATATCATCCACCGTCGCTTCCTGAGCCTCAGGCTCGTTTTCCGGCGCGGTCAGAGACGTGAACTCAGCCTGGGACGCCTGCGCGGCATCCACCTGACGCTGAGCCTCTTCCGTCGCTTCGTGCTCAGCTTCTTCAGCCTCTTCCGGCATCTGGATCTGGACCTGCATCAGGATGCGGACCACACCTTCACGCGTCAGATCAAGGAGCTCCTCAAACATCGAGAAGGCTTCCTTCTTGTACTCCTGCTTCGGCTGCTTCTGAGCGTAGCCGCGCAGGAAGATGCCCTGACGCAGAAGATCCAGAGCGCTGATGTGCTGACGCCAGGTCTGATCGAGCACCTGCAGCAGCACGGAGCGGCAGAAGCCGTTCCAGGCATCGGCGCCCACGAGTTCAACCTTCTCGTTATAGACGCGGTCAGCCTCGTCGAGCACCTTCTGTTCGAGATCTTCATCCGTACGGCTCTCGTCCTCTTCCATCCAGGCCTTGGTGTCGAGGTTCACCGCCCACTCGCTGCGCAGCGTGGAGGTGAGGCCATCGAGATCCCACTGATCTTCCACCGTCTCGGCCGGCACATACTGGCGGACGAGGTCGGAGTAGAAGCCGTGACGCATTTCGCGGACGCTTTCCGAGAGATCCTGGGAGTCGAGAATCTCGTTTCTCACCTTGTAGATCTCGTGACGCTGATCGTTCTGAACGTCATCAAACTCCAGCAGCTGCTTACGAATGTCGTAGTTGCGGGCTTCGACCTTGCGCTGAGCGTTCTCGATCATGCGGGAGAGCATCTTGCTCTCGATCGGGATGCCTTCCTCGAGCTTCAGGTGCGTCGCCATCGCCTTCATGCGGTCGCCGCCGAAGATCTTGAGGAGGTTATCCTCCATCGAGAGGTAGAAGCAAGTGCTGCCCGGGTCGCCCTGACGGCCGGAACGGCCGCGGAGCTGGTTATCAATACGGCGGGATTCATGACGCTCGGAGCCGATGATCCGGAGACCGCCGCTCTTCACCACCTGCTCGTGAATCTTCTGCCAGGCAGCCTTTTCTTCGTCAATCTTCGCCTTCTTCTGCTCTTCAGTCAGCGACTCGTCATGGCGGATCGTATCCACCACCTTCGAAATGCTGCCGCCGAGCACGATATCGGTACCGCGGCCTGCCATGTTCGTGGCAATCGTCACAGCGCCCGGACGGCCGGCTTCGGCAACGATCTGGGCTTCACGCTCGTGCTGCTTCGCGTTGAGGACGTTATGCGGAATGCCTTCCTTCTCCATCAGGTGGCTGAGGAGCTCGGAATTTTCAATCGATGTCGTACCGACGAGGACCGGCTCGCCGCGCGAGTAGCAGTCCTTCACGTCCTTCACAATGGCGTCGTACTTTTCCTTCTCGGTCTTGAAGACCTTATCCTGCTGATCGACACGGATCATCGGACGGTTGGTCGGGATCACGACGGTTTCCAGGCCGTAAATGTCCTGGAATTCGTACGCTTCGGTATCAGCCGTACCGGTCATGCCGGACAGCTTGTCATACATACGGAAGTAGTTCTGGAAGGTGATGGAGGCCATCGTCATGGTCTCCTGCTGCACCTTCACGTGTTCCTTCGCTTCGACAGCCTGGTGAATACCGTCGCTCCAGCGGCGGCCCGGCATCAGACGGCCCGTGAATTCGTCGACGATGATCACTTCGCCGTTCTGCACCACGTATTCCTTGTCGCGCTGGAAGAGCGTGTGAGCCTTCAGCGCGGCAATGAGGTGATGCATCAGCATGATGTTCTGGGGCGAGTAGAGGCTGCGGCCGTTCGTGATAAGACCGCGCTCGGTGAAGATCTTCTCCACCGTCTCGTGACCCTGGTCAGAGAGGTAAACCTGGTGCTGCTTCTCATCCACCCAGTAGTCGCCCGGTTCCTTCTCGCCCTTCTGACGGGTGAGGAGCGCCGGAATCTGATCCATCGCCTGATAGAGTTCGATATTGTCTTCAGCCGGACCCGAAATGATGAGAGGCGTTCTCGCCTCGTCAATCAGAATCGAGTCCACTTCGTCGACGATCGCATAGTTCAGCGGACGCTGACGGCGGTTCCCGGGCTCGTACTCCATGTTGTCACGGAGATAGTCGAAACCGAATTCGTTATTCGTACCGTAGGTGATATCGGCGGCGTAGGCGGCGCGCTTCACAGCCGGATCCTGCTCGTTCGACAGAATCACGCCGACCGAAAGGCCGAGCCACTCATAGAGCTGCCCCATCCACTTCGCGTCACGGCTGGCGAGGTAATCGTTCACGGTCACCACGTGCACGCCCTTGCCGGGCAGCGCGTTCAGGTAAACCGCGAGCGTGGCGGTCAGCGTCTTGCCTTCGCCGGTGCTCATTTCAGCGATCTTGCCGTCATTCAGCACCATGCCGCCGATCATCTGCACATCGAAGTGGCGCATGCCAAGCACTCGCGTGGAGGCTTCACGCACAACCGCGAAAGCTTCCGGCAGCAGGTCATCCAGCGTTTCGCCCTTCTGGAGCCTGTCGCGGAATTCTTGAGTCTTCGCCTTCAGTTGATCATCGGTGAGCTTCTTCAGCTCAGGTTCCAGTTTATTGATCTGGGCAACGCGCCGACGGTACGCCTTCACCAGGCGGTTATTTCGGCTGCCAAAAATTTTCGTAAGAATTCCGTCAAACATATCGTCCCCTCGGCCGGACTAAAAACGGCATGAGGTAAATTTTGAAATCGGTAGAATTTCCACCCTTTTGATCAGGCTTACGCCTTAAGGGTACGGAAAAAGAATAAAGGATTATCGCACATAGCTATTAAGAAAAAACGATTCTCCTTCAGTTATCGGGGATTTCGCCCCGCTATACTTTCCCTATCAACGTAAATCCCAATCGGAACGAACCATGAAAGACCGCATCCGCTCGGGGGCCGGCTTTCAGCGGAGCCTCCGTTTTCTGAATTCTGACGAGCAGGGAATGGATTCGCTCGAGCTGAGGCTCGCCGTCTCGCGGCGCATCCTGCCCGCGCTGAACCGCATCTGCGAGCGCCGTTTTCTCCGCATCTCGTTTACATCCCCCGGCCAGGTCTTTGTATCGCCTGACGGCTCGGTCCGTCTGATCGTGAAGGATCAGTCTCAGGTCTATCAGCTGAAAAATCTGCTTCCGACCCTTCACCGCGAAGTGGAGAAAGCCTGCGGCTTCCCGGTGCCTGAGATCACGGTGGGCGTAAATCCAGGGCTTCACGAATCGCTCTCCAGCCGGGCGGAAACCGCCACCGGCGACCCCAGAAAAGCAAACCCGGATGCCGCTGCCGCCATCCGGGAGAAAGCCCGCGCGCTGCCTGAAGGCAGTGTCACGCGGAAGTCGCTTGAAAGTCTTGCTGAATCGCTCGAAAAGTAACTGTCCTGTCAGACAATTGCGAGATTCGGGCGGAAGGCGAAGTCAGCCGGAGCCTTTTCCGCTTCGCTGAACGTCACGATTTCCCAGGCGGAGGCATCCGCAAGCAGGGCCCGGAGCAGCTTGTTATTCAGAGCGTGACCCGACTTGCAGGCGCTGTAAGCCGCGAGCATCGGGTGACCGAGCACGTACAGGTCGCCCATCGCGTCGAGAATCTTATGCTTCACGAATTCGTCGCGGCTGCGAAGCCCGTCATTATTCAGAACCCGGTAATCGTCCATCACGACGGCGTTATCGAGTGAACCGCCCTGGGCGAGACCGATCGAACGGAGAAATTCCACGTCGTTCACAAAGCCGAACGTGCGCGACCGGGCCACATCCTTCTCATAGGAGTCGTGAGCGAAGTCGACCTTCGTGCTCTGAATCGTGGAGTCAATCGCCGGATGGTGGAAGTCAATGGAGAATTCCAGACTGAAGCCGAAATGCGGCTCAAGCCTTGCCCACTTTCCTTCTTCCTTCACCTCAACCGTCTTCAGAACCCGCACAAACTGCTTCGGGGCATTCTGCTCAACGATACCGGCCGCGTGAATCAGGAAAACGAAGCTCGCCGCCGAGCCATCCATCACCGGAATCTCAGGCGCATCCACCTCGACGAGGCAGTTGTCGATCCCAAGACCGTTGAAGGCGCTCATCAGATGCTCGATCGTGGACACGCGCGCCTGACCGACATTCACCGTCGTCGCGAGCCGCGTGTCATTCACGTTCGTCGCGACAGCAGGAATATCCACGGCAGGCGTGAGGTCCGTCCGACGGAAAACAATACCGGTGCCGGCAGCGGCAGGCTTCATCACGAGATGAATTCTGCGGCCGCTGTGCAGACCGATTCCGACGGTCGAGACAGATTCCCTCAGCGTTCTTTGCTTCAGCATAAAAAGTACCAATAAGTTCAATAGGCGGCAGAACTTGCATTCTGCCGCCGGAAAATTCAGGCGCCGGCTATTCTAGCCGCAAAAAGGGCGATCAGTGGCGTCCCTTGTTGCGCAGGTAAGCGGGGGTCTGAAGATTTCGGATTGTTTCCTCGTCGAACGTGCCGGAGAAATTCCAGACGTTCGGCTGGGAAGCAGCAGCCTGAGGCTTGGGCGCTTCAGCCTGGGGCTGAGGAGCCGGAGCGGCAGGCTTGGCGGGCGCCGCGGCAGGTGCCGCAGCCGGAGTTTCCAGAGGCTGCGCGCCAAAAAGCGGAGCCGTCTCGCCGGTCTTATGTTCAAAGTGCGGCGCAGCGGCGGCCGGAGCTGCTTCATGCTTCGGAGCAGCCGGCGTGGGATCCGCCGCGAAATGCGGCATCTCGGGCGCCGGAGCGGCCTTCACGGGTTCCGGTGCGCGGGGCGCGGGAGCGGCGGCAGCCTGAGGCGCAGGCTGAGCGGGCTGCGCAGGCTGGTCAGCCTGTGCCGGGGAACCCGAGAAAATGCCGGTCCACATATTGTCCGGGCGCATCCCGGTCTGAGCCTTTTCCTGCTCGGTGAGCGGACTGTCCATACCGGTAGCCACCACCGTCACACGGAGCTCATCCCCGAGACTGTCGTCGCGGGCCGAACCGAAGATGACGTTGGCGCCCTTCGACACGAAGTCGCTCAGGACCTTCATCACCTTTCTCGGCTCAGAGAGCTTCAGAGAGTTGCTGGCCGTGACATAAACGAGGAGACCGCGGGCACCGGTAAGATCGGAACCTTCGAGCAGCGGGCTGGAAACGGCGAGCTTCGCCGCCTCTTCAGCGCGGTTCGGACCGGAAGCCGTGGCCGACCCCATGAGGGCCGTGCCATGCTCACGCATCACCGTGCTGAGGTCATTGAAGTCAACGTTGATCAGACCCGGCGTATGAATGATTTCCGCAATGCCGTGGCAGGCCTTGTAGAGCACATCGTTCGCGGCGTTGAAGCATTCTTCCATCGTGGCGTCTTCGCCGAATTCGTCCTCAAGACGGTCATTCAGAATGACGATGAGGGAGTCGACGTATTCCTTCAGATGGGCAATGCCTTCTTCAGCGCGCTGCTTGCGGGCCGTACCTTCATAGGAGAAAGGCTTCGTCACAACACCAACCGTGAGAATGCCTTCTTCCTTTGCGATCTTGGCGATAACCGGAGCGGCACCCGTACCGGTGCCGCCGCCCATACCGGCAGTAATAAAGAGCAGATGAGCGCCGGACACCGCATCACGGATTTTTTCAGTGGAATCAATAGCGGCCTTCTCGCCAACCTGAGGATTCGCCCCGGCACCGAGCCCGCTTTCACCGAGCTGCAGAAGCACATGGGCTTTGTTCATGGCAAGAGCCTGATGATCGGTGTTGGCGGCAATAAATTCAATACCGTCAGCCCCCTGATCCACCATATACTGGACAGCGTTTCCACCGCCGCCACCCACGCCGATCACTTTGATCACCGTGTTGCGCGGATCCTTACCCAGCATTTCAAAACTACTCATTGCCCTTCTCCGTGATACTGCCGAACGGGTAACGCTGCCCAAAGCCTTGTCGGCCCGCGTTACCCTCGCTGTGTGTTGTTTCTTCCGATCTTAAAGGCGTCGTCAGAGTTTAGTATATTTTGCCCCATTCTCGGGGTTTATTGCTTAATAATTTCCGATAAACCAGTGCTTGATGGTCGAGAAAAAGCCCTTCCTCAGACGCTTCTGACCTTTTTCCTCGGAATGCCGGCCTTTCTGCTCGATGTGAGCCGCTTCTTTCAGGAGCCCGGCGACCACTGACCATGCGGGAGAATTCCCCGCGCCGCCGAGGCTCGCGACAATATCCGGAGCTCCGATGCGGCAGTTGTGCTCAAACACATCTTCGGCAAGTTTCAGGAAACCTTCAGTCTGAGTCACGCCCCCGGTGAGCACAATACCCGCCGGAATCATCTGATCGAACTTGGACGACTGGAGCCGCTCCTTCACAAAGGAGAGGATTTCCTCAAGCCGGGCCTGCACCACTTCGGCAAGCTTCTCCTGAGCGATCACCTCAATCGCGTCTCCCGGCCGGGTATTCCGACGGATATCGGAGAGATCCACAACGTCAGCGCCCGTGAATTTTGTCGGATCCGCGCTGCCGTACTTCAGCTTGATTCTCTCAGCCTCTTCCTCATTCAGCTGGAAAAGCGCCGCGATATCATGCGTCACCGCGAGACCGCCCACCGGAATAATGTCGGTGTACCAGGGCTTGTTGCCGCTGTAAACCGTGACATCCACCGTGCCGGCGCCGATATCGATCAGGCAGACGCCGAGCTCTTTCTCCGACTCCGTCAGCACCGCGTCAGCCGCGGCCCAGACCGGAATCTGCCAGTGTTTCACCTCGACACCGCTCCGCCTCACACAGCGGAAGAGGTTTGTCGCCGTGGTCGGAAGACCGCAGGCGAGATGCGCGGTTGCCTCCAGACGCTTCCCGGACATTCCCACGGGGTTCAGGATCCCGGCCTCTCCATCCACAGAGTACCCGAGGACCTGCATCTTCAGGACTTTGGCGTCTCCCTGGAGCGCGACCGCGCCGGCATGCTCCGTCGCCGCGTCGAGCTCTTCCTGCCCGATCTCAGTCCCGCGCACCGGAGTCGCCCCCGTGTTATTGAAGAATCGGAGACGGGGATCCTCACAGGCTGTATAGACCTCTGAGATATGGAGACCGGAAGTCCGCTCTGCCTCATCAAACGCCGCCCGGATGGAACCTACGGCGGCATTGATGTCGATCACGACACCGTTTCGGATGCCGGCAGACGGCGCGGAACCGAGGCCGCAGATCTTCACGACCCCGTCGGAACCGGGTTCAGCCACGATCACGGCTACCTTGCTGCTGCCTACATCAAGTGCTACCAGTAAATTGTTGTTGTCCATAACAGATCCGCTTATACAGACGGCCCCTTTCGTGTCGTTCCTGCGCGATCCGCGCCGGCGGGTCCTGGCCCGGCTGCCGCCGCTGGCTTCGCGCTGCCCGCCGCCGTACCCGGGGCAGACGGCTGCGCATCAGTCTTCGGCCGCTCACGCGGCAGTGTGGCTGCAAAGGCGTTGACGTAACGGGCATCGATCGATCCGGGAGGTCCTCCCATCATGCGCGAGACTTCCTGATAGTGCGCGGCAACCAGTTCCAGCCTGTCCTGCACGCGGCTGTCCCGCGTATTGCGCCCGAGCTCAATCTTGGTCGACGGGATGTCGCCGCCCTCAATCACAACAGACCAGGAGCCGCGGTCCGTGACCGACAGGTCCCGGATCTTCGCGCCGAGTTTTTCCACTGTGACGGAAAGCGGTCCGTACATCTCCACCACTTCGTGTGCCATGGCATCAGGCCCCGAGAAGGACGGGAGTCCCTGAGCCTCCGGCGTATCCAGATTCTTCAGGGCGAAAATCTCTCCCCTATCGGAAATCAGACGCGTTCCGCCCCAGATCGCAATGGGGCGGCGCTTTTCGATTTCAACCCTGATCGTATCAGGCCAGAGCCGCTCAACCTTTGCGGACGCCACCCACGGCACCTCTTCAACCGCCGCCCGCATCGGATCGAGATCCGCGAAGAAGTAGTTGCCGTTCAGCTTCTCCCAGAGCGTTTTTTCGAGCGCCCCGACGTTCGTAAAGGACGTATCCCCCGTCACTTCAATATGGTGAATATCAAAGTACGGCTGATGAACGACGTGGCGGATGCCGAGTCCGGCAAGCACGAGAAAGCAGATGAGCGCGAGAAGCCCGGCTCCCCGTCTCACTTTTCCGGATGCATTGGCCTGAGTCATGACGATCCGCCTCTCTTCCTGTCTCAGACCGCGTGGTCCAGACGGGCTTCAGACGCCACCTGGAGCACGAGCTCTTCGTACGGGATACCGACCGCGCGGGCCGCCATCGGGACGAGAGAATGCGGCGTCATGCCAGGGTTCGTATTGATTTCAAGGAGATAGAAGCGGCCGGAAGGCTCCATCATGAGATCGATACGGCCCCAGCCCCGGGCTCCGATCACGCGGTAAGCCTTTTCAACCGTTTCCGCCATGGCGCGCGCCGTCTCCTCGGGGAGATCAGCGGGGCAGGCATAGCGGACTTCGTTCCCCTGATACTTGTTCACGCTGTTGTAGTCGCCGTTCGGCGCCATGATTTCAATGATGGGAAGCGCTTTCGCGTTTTTCCCTTCGCCGAGCACGGCGCAGGTGAATTCACGGCCGTGGATACGGCGTTCAACGACGAGGTCATCCTCCACCGCAAGCGACCGGCGGATCGCGTCAGCAAGCGTCTCCTCAGTGGCGTCCTCAAGCTTCTCAACGCCAAAGGAGCTGCCGTCCTTATTCGGCTTCACGACGAGACTCCGGCCAAGACGGCGGATGATTTCCGCGGCTTCTGACGGAGCCGACACCTGAAAACCTTCCGGCACGGGCAGCCCCGCATTCTCCCAGAGATTGCAGGTTGCCTGTTTATCGATGCCGATCGCGCTCGCGAGAACGCCGGAACCGGTGTACGGGATCTGCATCCACTCGAGCACACCCTGGATCGTTCCGTCCTCGCCGCCGAGACCGTGAAGCATATTGAAGGCGCGGTCATAGCCGCCGAGCGCGAGTTCAGAGAGCGGCTGCTTGCCGGGGTCAAACGCCTCAGCGTTCACGCCCTGGGAGCGGAGCGCATTCAGCACCCCGGTGCCGCTCGAAATGGAAACCTCGCGTTCGCTCGACTTCCCGCCCATGAGGACTGCAACTTTCCCCAGATCCTTCGCCGCCATCATGCGCGGTCTCCTTCATTCTTAGACAGTTCCGTAACCTTCGATGCCACGTGTCCGATAGACCCGGCACCGAGCGTGATCACCACGTCGCCGTCCCGCACCACCTTCAGGATAGCGGCCGGCACATCGTCCACACGCTGTTCATAAATCAGATCCGCGCCGCCGGCGAGCCGGATAGCACGGGCAAGCGACCGGCCGTCCGCGCCGAAGATCGGCGCTTCACCTGCCGGATACACTTCCGTCAGCACCACAACCTGCGCCTCATGCGAGAGCAGGTGCACAAAATCCTCAAAGCAGTCGCGGGTACGCGTATAGCGGTGCGGCTGGAAAGCCACCACAATGCGGTGTCCCGGGAAAGCGCCGCGCGCGGCGGCCAGTGTCGCCGCCATTTCGTGCGGATGATGACCGTAGTCATCCACGAGGCGGAACGTGCCGCCGCCGTTTTCCGCCGGCACCGGCAGGTCACCGTACTGGGCGAAGCGCCGGCCGACACCCTTGAATGTCAGGAGACCCTTCTGGATCGCGTCATCCGACACGCCGACAAGCGTCGCCACCGTGATCGCGGCAAGCGAATTCACGACGTTATGGACACCGGTCAGATTGAGCACCACGGGGAGCGGGGCGTAGCCCGGGCGAAGCACCGTGTACTTCATCTGAAGCCCGCAGGCTTCCACGTCCACCGCCCTCACCTGAGCCTCTTCCGAGAGACCGTAGGAAATCACGCGCTTCGTGATCTGAGGAATGATGGAGCGGGTGTTCTCATCGTCATAGCAGAGCACCGCGACGCCGTAGAACGGCAGCCGTTCGATAAACATCGTGAAGGCCTGCTTCAGACGCTCGAAATCGTGCCCGTAGGTGTCCATGTGGTCCTGGTCAATATTCGTGATGACCGAGAGCACCGGAGAAAGATTGAGGAACGAGGCGTCAGACTCGTCCGCTTCCGCGACGAGGTACTCACCGGTTCCGAGGCGGGCGTTCGTGCCGGCCTGCATCAGCTTGCCGCCGATCACAAATGTCGGATCAAGGCCGCCCGCCGTAATCAGCGTCGTCGTAAGCGACGTCGTCGTAGTCTTGCCGTGCGTGCCGGCAATCGCAATGCCCTTTCTGAGGCGCATCAGTTCCGCGAGCATCACGGCGCGCGGAACGACCGGGATATGCTGGGCGCGGGCTTCCACCACTTCGGGGTTCTCTTCATGAACTGCGGAGGAAATCACAACTGCGTCGGCTCCGGCGACGTGAGACGCGTCGTGGCCGAGCCAGATCGTCGCGCCCATCTCAGCAAGATGCCGCGTCGTATCGCTTTCAGCGATATCCGACCCGGTCACGTGATAGCCGAGATTCATCATCACTTCGGCAATGCCGCTCATGCCAACACCGCCGATACCGACGAAATGCACGTTCTTAACAACAAATTTCCAGGCCATCAGGACACCCTAAAAGTACGGTCCGCACGGGACTCGATCATATCGGCCACAGCTGAGGCCGCATTGGAATGAGACAGTTTTCTCGCGGCTTCCGCCATGGAGAGCAGCTGCGCGCGGTCGATCGACGCGAGCACGGCGGAAAGCCGCTCCGGCGTGAGCGTATCCTGCCGGAGGCAGCGCGAAGCACCGTTCTGCTCCATAAAGAGAGCGTTCTGCAGCTGGTGAGACGTCGTCTTCACAACGAGCGGCACAAGTAGAGAAGCAGCGCCCGCTGAGCAGATTTCGGACACACTCGTCGCGCCGGCGCGGCAGAGCACAAGGTCAGACCACGTATAGGCTGCCGCCATGTCTTCAATGAAAGGCTGCACCGCGGCCTCGACTCCGGCTTCGGCGTAGAGCGCCTTCACCTCATCGACCGCTTTGAAGCCGCACTGATGAATTATCTCAGGTCTCGAATCCGAGGGCAGCAGGGAGATAGCCTTCGGGAGCAGGTGGTTCAGGAACCGGGCGCCAAGCGACCCGCCGAAAACCAGCAGGCGCAGCCTGCCGCCGCGGCCCGCGAAACGCTCAGACGGAGGATCAATCTTCGTGATTTCCTGCCGGACCGGATTTCCGGTGACAACCGCCTTTTTGCCGCCCCGCTCCGCCGCTTCGCCCTCAAACCCGCAGGCCAGCGCGTCAATAAAGGGCAGCACCAGGCGCACCGAGAGCAGGCTCGCCGCGTCACAGTTCATCACCACCGCCGGGATCCCCATGCGGTGAGCCGCAATCGCGGACGGCACAGCGATATAGCCGCCGGTCGAAAAGAACGCCGTCGCGCGGCGCTTCTGCAGAATCGCTTTCGCGGCAGGAAACGCCTTCGCGAGCTTCACCGCTCCGGAAACCGCTCCCGCGAGACCATGCCCGCGGACGCCGGAAAAGTCCACGGCGTCAAATTCGATTCCCTTCTTCGACACCAGCATCTTTTCCATGCCGGCCTCCGTCCCGAGCCAGGAAACCTCCCAGCCCCGGGCAATCATTTCCGCCGCAACCGCAAGCCCCGGCATCACATGTCCGCCGGTACCCGCAGCCGCAATCACCAGATGTTTGTCCGATCCCATTTCTTTCCTAAAATCCCTTCAACAAGCACGCAGACGCCGGCGTCCGCCGCATCAGACGTAGCCGCCGTGCATCTGGACCCGGTTCTCGTGATCCACCCGCAGCAGCAGCGCAATTCCGCAGAGCGTCGCGACGATGGCAGATCCGCCGTAGCTCATGAGAGGAAGCGTAAGGCCCTTGGTCGGCATCAGGCCCGTGGCCACCGCCACGTTGATGCAGACCTGGACTCCGATCCAGATGCCGATACCCTGCGCAACCAGACCCGAAAAAATGTTGTCCATCTTAACCGCAATACGGCCGATTTCAAACGCACTCCGGATAAGTCTGTAGTAAAGGAATAGCACAATCACGACGCCCACAAAACCGAGCTCTTCGCCGATCACGGCAAAAATGAAGTCCGTGTGCGCTTCCGGCAGGTAGTTAAGTTTTTCAACCGACGCACCGAGACCCGCGCCGAAAATTTCGCCGCGGCCGAACGCGATGAGGGAATGTGAGAGCTGATAGGCCTTGCCGAGCACGTTCTCTTCATTCCAGGGATCCAGGTACGCGGTCACGCGGCCGAGTCGCCACGGTGTCGCGATAATCATGCCGACACCCATCGTGATAACCATCGATCCCACGACACCGAGAATCACGTACGAGATGCCGCCCAGGAACAGAATTCCCATGATGATCGCGAGCACCACCACTGTCGCGCCAAGGTCAGGCTGCAGCGCGAGAAGCGCTGTGACGATACCCATCACAGCAAGCATCGGGATGAAGCCCTTCCGGAAAGAGTGCATGTACTCCTGCCGCGTCACGGTGAACCACGACGTGAAGATGACAGCGGCGAGCTTTGTCACCTCCGACACCTGAAGATTGAATACCGGGAACCGGATCCATCGTCTTGAGCCATTCACGCTGACACCGATCCCCGGCACCAGCACGAGAATGAGAAGAATCACCGAGATGATGCCGATCGGCTTCGCCATCTTTTCCCAGACCCGCATCGGAACGTGGTACACGAAGAACGCCGCTATGGCGCCGACCACAAGGGCCGCGATGTGGCGGATCAGAAAGTAAGTGGATGTTGTGCCGTACTTCGGCGAGTCGGCAAGCGACACCGAGGCCGAGTAGACCATGACCGTGCCGATGCCGATCAGTATGCACACCGTCGCGATCACCACCCAGTCAAAATCGAGTGATGATCCGCGGTAGTTTGAGCCCGGACGGGGCGCCTTCACTTCCTTCGGATAGATGACCTCAAACGCGAGCGGGTCCGAATCACTCTTCTTCCGATGGAATCGCTGCCGGAGTTTATCTAGCACTTGGAGGCAGCCTCCTCGGCGATCTTCGCGGCTTCGCTGCGGAACACTTCAGCGCGCACGGCGTAGTTCGGGAACATATCCCAGCTCGCGCAGGCAGGTGAAAGCATCACGGCGTCGCCAGGCTTTGCCATCGCGAACGCCTTCCGGGTCGCCTCTTCCACGGTTGCCGCGGATTCAAGCGGAACGCCGGACGAACGGATCGCGTCAGCGATCTTTCCTCCGTCCCGCCCATAGGTCACCGCGCCGCGGGCATAGGTCCGGATCGCGGGTTCCAGCGGACCGAAGTCCTGCCCCTTTCCGTCGCCGCCCAGCAGCACAACGATCTTCTGACCGGCTTCACCGAGTCCCTTAAGGCCGGCGGCGGTCGCGCCGACATCCGTGCCCTTCGAGTCATCGATAAAATCGACACCCGACGCGGTGAGGACAAACTGCGTGCGGTGCGGCTCACCCTCATAATGCGCGAGCACCTGAAGAGCCTTCCCTTCAGCGGCGCCGGCCGCGCGGGCGAGCGCGAGGCTCGTGAGCGCGTTCATGGCGTTATGGACGCCGCGGATCTTAAGCGCGCCCGCGGGCATCAGGTACTGAAGCCGTACGCCGTCGTCAGCGGCTTCCGCCGTGGCAAGCCACTTCACGCCGTCACGCTCCGCGATCCCCCATTCACCCGGCGCTTTCGGAGCGTCGCTCCCGAAGGTTTCCGTTTTTTCACCCGGAAGCGCGCTGCCAGCCGAAAGCGGATCCTCGCGGTTCAGCACCGCGAGTGTCTCAGGCTTCAGGATCCGGCGCTTCGCGTTCAGATAAGCGTCGAAATTTCCGTGCCAGTCAATATGGTCCTCGGTGACATTCGTGATCGCCGCGGCGTCGCAGAAAAGGCTCTCCGTCGTCTGAAGCTGGAAGCTTGAGAGTTCAAGCACCCAGGCGTCGGGAAGGGTCCCTGCCTTATCGTGCTCGGTGAGCTCCGTCACGGCGTTCGGGCCAATGTTGCCTGCAGCCACCGCGCTCACGCCGCCCGCGTTCAGCATCTTCGCGGTGAGTGAGGTCGTGGTCGTCTTTCCGTTTGTGCCGGTGATGCCGATCACCTTCGGGTGATAGCCCTTCTCCTCCCGGAGACGGGCAAGCTCGCGTGCGAAAAGCTCAATTTCGCCAACCACTTCGACTCCGAGTCTCTTCGCTTCGGAGACGATTGGCGCGGCGTCAGAGAATTCAGGGGAAAGCCCCGGAGAAATCATGACAAGCGACGTGCCTTCGACCGCAGCAGGATCGAGCGCACCGCCCGTGAACGAAATCTCAGGATGCTCCTTCAGCCGGGCGAGGAGCGAAGGCTCCCTGCGGGTATCCATCACACGGACGCTCCATCCACGCTCCGCCAGATAAAGGGCGGACGCGTATCCCGACGTTCCCAGACCGAGAACCAGTGCCTTTTTGCTTTCCATTTTCTTTCTCCACCGCCGCAGCCCGGCAGGCATCAGCGGATTTTAAGCGTGGCGAGTCCGACAAGAACCAGAATCATCGTGATGATCCAGAAACGGGTCACCACCTGCGTTTCGCTCCAGCCCTTCAGTTCGAAGTGGTGATGGATCGGCGCCATAAGGAAGATCCGCTTGCCATGCGTGCGCTTGTAGTACGTGGTCTGGATCATGACGGAGAGCGTCTCCACCACGAAGACACCGCCCATGATGGCGAGCACGAGTTCCTGACGCACGATCACAGCGATGACGCCAAGCGCGCCGCCGAGCGCGAGCGCGCCGACGTCACCCATGAAGACCTCAGCCGGGTGGCAGTTGAACCACAGGAAGGCGAGACCCGCCCCAGCCATCGCGCCGCAGAACACCACAAGTTCTCCGGCTCCCGGAATGTAGTGGAAGAGGAGGTAGGACGCGAAGTCCGGGCGGCCCACGCAGTAGGCGAAGATGCCAAGCGCCGAACCCACCATTACGCAGGGGAGCACCGCAAGGCCATCCAGGCCGTCAGTGAGATTCACGGCGTTACTCGTCCCCACGAGAACGAAGTACGTGAGGATGATGAAGCCGAGCATGCCGAACGGGAACGAAATCTGACGGAAGAACGGGATCGTGAAGTCGAGTTTCCCGCTCACCGGGAGCGTGAATCCGGACCGGACCCACTCCCACATCAGGGAGAAGGTCGAGGTGTCAGCCGGCGCCTGAATGGCGAACGACAGATACACCGCGACGATGATGCCGATCAGGGACTGCCAGCCGAACTTCTCGCGGGCGCTCATGCCGTGCGGGTCGTGGTTCACGACCTTGCGGTAATCGTCCGCCCAGCCGATCCAGCCGTAACCGAGGGTCACCAGGAGCACCACCCAGATATAGCGGTTTGAGAGATCCACCCAGAGCAGCGTGGAAATCGCGATCGAGGCAAGAATCAGGATGCCGCCCATCGTCGGAGTCCCATCCTTCTTCAGGTGGGACTTCGGGCCGTCCGTACGGACCGCCTGTCCGAAATGCAGCTTCTTCAGCTCCCGGATCGTGAAGGGCCCGAAAGCGAGCCCGATCACGAGAGCGGTGAGCGCCGCGAGCACGGCGCGCAGCGACAGGTAGTCAAAAACGGCAAATGCCCGGACGTACCCGGACAGCCAGTGAAACAGAGACAAAAGCATTTTTTTATTCCGAAACTGCAGCGTCTGAAAGGGCCTCTAGGACAGCCTTCACCACACGGTCAAAGTGCATGAAGTTAGAGGCCTTCACGAGCACCGTGCCCGCCTCCATCCCGCGCACCGTCTCCGCCGCCTCGCGGCAGAGGGTGTCAAGGTCCGCATAATGCCGGGCGCCGCTGCCAAACGCGCTGCACGCGTTCTGCATCAGGTCTCCGCAGGCGAGGAGCGTACCCACGCCCTTCTCCTTCGCGTAGAGGCCGATTTCCTGATGGAACTCAGCTCCCCGGGTTCCCACTTCGCCCATGTCGCCCGCAATCAGCACGAGCGGGCCGCGGCTTGAGGTGAGAACGTCGATTCCGGCTCTCATCGAGTCGGGGTTCGCATTATAAGTGTCGTCAATGAGGAGCAGTTCCGGACGAAGCTGGTGACGGACACCGCGCCGCGCGACGGGCTTGAAAGCCTGAAGCCCCTGGATTACGGCATCAAACTTAACGCCGGCCGAGAAGGCCGCGGCAGCGGCCGCAGCGGCGTTATGTCCGTTATGCGCGCCGCCGATATCGAGGCGGGTCATGGCGCTGCCTTCCGCCGCATGAATCCGGACTTCGGTCGTGCCGCCAAGCGTCATCACCTCAGCCGTCAGATCCGCGCTCACACCGGGCTGCGTCGCGTAGGTACGGCGGCGGCAGTGTTCGGAGGCCTTTTCCCAGATCGGCGCGCAGGCGTCATCCGCCGGATAAACGGCAACGCCGTCCGCGGGAAGCGCCTTGATCGAATCCGCATTCTCTTCCGCCGTCGCTTCAACGCTCGGCAGGAATTCCTGATGCTCGCGCTGCGCGTTCGTGATCACGGCGACCGTCGGGCGGATCATCGCGGCAAGTTCCGCCATCTCACCCCGGTGGCTCATGCCGGACTCCACCACAGCGGCCTTCATGCCGTCTCTCAGACGCCAGAGCGTAATCGGAACGCCGACGCTGTTATTGAAGTTGCCTTCCGTGGAGAGATATCCGTCGCGGCCATAGGCCTCGCGGAGAATCGACGCGATCATCTGAGTCGTCGTGGTTTTGCCGTTGCTGCCGGAAACCGAGATCACCGGAATTGAAAAGCGCTGACGCCAGGCCGCGGCCGATTCGCAGAACGCCTGATTCACGTCCGGCACCACAATCTGAACCGCGTTGATCCCTTCGATCAGGCGGGAAACCATCACCGCGGAGGCGCCGTGCGCCGCGGCGTCAGCCGCGAAATCCGTGCCGTCAAAACGTTCGCCGCGAAGACCGACAAAAAGATCACCCGGTTCCGTCTTTCTCGCGTCCGTGCAGACACGGGCAATTCCCGTATCGGCATCACCGTGGAGCACCGCCCCCTTAACCGCCTGGGCAACCCAGCCCGCTGTCGTGATGAACGTCATTCCGACTTCTCCTCTTTTTCCTTTGCCATGCGGCTCTGAAGCGCCGCCTCAACTTCCTCCGCGTCCGAGAAGTGATGCTTCACGCCGCAGACTTCCTGATAATCCTCGTGGCCCTTGCCGGCAACCAGAATGACGTCAGCAGCGCCCGCGCGGCTGAACACTTCCTGGATAGCCTCTCGCCGGTCAACCACAATTTCAGGCGAATGAGCGCCCGCGGCCACCGCTTCCGCGATAGTCTTCGGGTCTTCAAAACGGGGGTTATCGCTCGTCACAACGAGCTTGTCGGAGAGTTTTTCCGCGATCGCGCCCATGATCGGACGCTTGCCCGGGTCGCGGTTGCCGCCGGCACCCACGATCGCCCAGAGCTTGCCGCCGCGGGCTTCCGCCACAGGGCGCAGCGTGGTGAGCGCCTTCTCAATGGCGTCCGGCGTATGGCAGTAGTCGACAACGCCCATCGGCTCATCCGGGTGCGTGATCTTCTGAAGACGGCCGGGAGGAGGCGCGAGGCGCTCCGCCACACGGATCACGTCATCCAGATCGCGGCCCGAGGCGAGCATCATGCCGATCGCGCCGATCATGTTGTCCACATTGAAGAGACCGAGAACGCCCGCTTCCACGTGACGCTCTTCGCCAGCCCAGCAGAGCGTGAAGGCAATGCCCTTCGCGCCGATCTGAACATCGCGCGCCTCGAGCAGCTCACAGCCTTCGGGCGCCTTCGTGCCGACCACGGTCGCCGCGATCACCCGCACGCCCGCGTCGAGCGACACGCGGCAGAGTCTGAGCCCCGCCGGATCATCAATATTGATCACCGAACACTTGAGGCCTTCCCAGCGGAAGAGAAGCGATTTCGCCTCTTCGTAGGCTTCCATCGTGCCGTGGTAGTCGAGGTGGTCACGCGTGAGATTCGTGAAGAGGGCATAGCTGATTGCGGTGCCGTCAAGACGCCCCTGCACCAGACCGATCGAGCTCGCCTCGATTGAGAATGCCTTCGCGCCGTCGCGATGAAGCTCCGCGAGCAGCGTCTGAAGCGTCACGGGATCCGGCGTCGTGAGCGGCACGCTGCTGTACGAGCGGCCATTCATCGTGCAGCCAATCGTGCCAAGGACGCCGCAGGGAGTGCCGAGTTCCGTGAGAATCGACGCCATCCACTGGCTCGTTGTCGTCTTGCCGTTCGTGCCGGTGACAGCAAAGCCTTCCATCGCGCCGGACGGATTCCCATAGTAGAGCGAGGCAAAGCGTCCGAGCGACTTCGATAGCCCTTCGACTTCAAGCGCCGGGATGCCTTCCGGAATCTCGGCGCTGCCAGGAGCGGCATCGATCAGCACAGCTCCCGCGCCCTTCTCTGCGGCTGCCTTGATGAAGTTCCGGCCATCGACTTTCAGCCCCGGCACGGCAATGAAGACATCCCCTTTCTCAATGCGGCGGGAATCCAGCCGCAGCTCGGCCCCCTCAGGCACGGTTTCCCGCACCCAGGCGAGGGCTGAAGCCAAATTGGCTACTGACATGTTTTTAAATACCTTTATTGCTGTTTATGTCCGCCGGCAAGAACGACACCAGGCTTGGCGCCGCCCTCTTTCGCGAAGACAAGTCCCTGAAGCGTGTCAGGCCTGTCGGGCGCCACATGCATGATCCGGAGGACGCTTTCGGTGATCTGAGAGAAAACTGGTGCTGCGACGACGCCGCCCACGTGCCCCGCTTCCCTCGGGTCGTCAACGACAACCGCGACGATCACACGGGGATTGGTAGCGGGGGCAATGCCGATGAAGTCCGCCACATAGCGGTGGACATAGCGGCCGTTTTCAAGCTTATAGGCCGTACCTGTCTTGCCGGCAACGGAGTAGCCCGGAACCTGAGCGCGCACAGCCGTGCCGCCCACTTCAACGGTACCCATCATCATGCCGCGCATTTCATGCGCGGTCTTCGGCTTATAGACCTGAACCCCCTGCGCGGCCTTATCCGTCTTGAAGAGCGTGAGCGGAATCACGTCACCGTTCCGGGCGAACGCGGTGTAGGCGCGCACGAGCTGCACGAGCGACACGGCGACACCGTGACCGTAAGAAATCGTGGCCTGCTCAATCGGCTGCCAGGTCTTGCCGTCACGGAGAATGCCGGACGCCGCGCCCGGGAATCCGATGTGCGGAGCCGTCCCGAAACCAAGGTCACGGTACATCTGGTACATCACCTCGCGGTCCATCTTGAGCGAGATCTTCGTCGTGCCGATGTTCGAGGACTTCGCAATGACCTGACGCACCGAGATGAGACCGTAGTTATGCGTATCGCTGATCGTACGGTTGCCGATCGTGAGCTTTCCCGGGCTCGTATCGATCTTCGTGTCCGGCGTGACAACACCGGTGTCGATACCCTTTGCCACAGCGAAGGGCTTCATGGCGGAACCCGGTTCGAACACGTCGGTGAGCGCGCGGTTGCGGCGTTTGTCAAAGGAAAGGTCGCTTCGCTCATTCGGGTCATAGGACGGCACATTCGCGAGAGCGAGGATTTCGCCTGTCTGAATATCGACCACGATCGCGGCACCGGCCTTCGCTTTATGAAGCTCAACCGCCTTGGAGAGCGCGTCCATCGTGATGAACTGGAGGCGCGAATCGATGGAAAGCGTGATGTCCTTGCCGTCAGAGGGTTCCTTCAGCCAGTCGTCTTCAACGATCCGGCCCATACGGTCGCGGATCACGCGGCGCTTGCCCTGCTCTCCGGTGAGCATCTTGTTCTGCGCGAGCTCGATGCCTTCCTGGCCCTTTTCCTCGAGATTCGTATAGCCAACCACGTGTGCCGACACCTGACCGTCCGGATACTGACGGCGGGTTTCGCTCGACACATGGACACCCGGGATCTTGAGCGCCTTCACCTGATTGGCGACGCTCACTTCAACCTGGCGGTGCAGATAGGCAAAGCTCTTATTCTGTTTTCTGGCAATCCGCTGCTGGATTTCGGAAACCGGCATGCCGAGAAGCTTCCCAAGCGCCGCGAGCTGCTGCGGGGTGGCCTTCTCAGTTTCCGCGGGCACCACCCAGACAGAACGGGCCGGCATCGTGGACGCGAGAACAATACCGTTCCGGTCCAGGATCCGGCCGCGGACCGCCGGCACGGTGAGCGTGCGGGCAAAGCGGATTTCCCCCTGGTGCTGCAGGAATTTCGTTCCAAGGCCGCACTGCAGATAGAAGGCGCGGCCCACGAGAACGCAGAGGAAAGCGGTGATGCAGCCAAACGCTATATAAGAGCGCTTCGGCTCAATCTTCACCGCAAGGAGCGGATCCTCATCGGGTCCAAGCTTCAGCTCCTTCTTCTTTGCTTTCCCGTCCTCTTCCCAAAACGCTTTTGCACGGGCGAGCATCTGAAGCTTCATGCGTTCTATTCTTTTTTTCGCATCCTCATTCATTGCTCATTCCCCTTCGGCGCCGCAGCAGACGGCACCGGCTTATATTCGAGAACGACCGTGTTCCGGCTCGTCGCGGGACCGAGTCCTGCCTTCATCGCCTGAGAGGCGATGTAACCCGGAAGCGCCGCGCGGGAGATCTCCATATAGAGTTCGCTCGCGTCATCGTTCAGCCGCCTTTCTTCGTTCTGCAGCTTCTCAATCTGGGCGACAAGCGACCGTGCACGGTACTGGCTTGTGACAAGCGAGCAGGCACTGATGAAAAGCACTGCGGCGCCTGCCAGCGTCACAACGGTAAGAACTGAAAGACGGCTTTCGCTCATTTCCTCATCTCCTCAGGCAGCAGGCTGCTGCTCCAGGGAGCCGCCGTCCTAACGCCAACCCGGAGCGTCGCGGAGCGCGCTCTCGGATTTTCAGCGCATTCGGCCTCAGTCGGCCTGATGCGCTTCGCGGGCTGAAAAAGCGGAGCCGGAAGTTCGTCCGCCCGGAGCGGAATCCTCGGATCAATTTCACGTCCGGGGTTCGAAGCGTCCGAAAAGAACTGCTTCACGATCCGGTCCTCGAGCGAATGGAAACTGATCACCGCGAGATGCCCCTCGGGCTCAAGCAGCCGCCCGGCCTCGGGGAGCGCCTTCTGCAGTTCGTCGAGCTCTCCATTAATAAAGATCCGGATCGCCTGGAAGGTTCTCGTTGCCGGATGCTGCTGCGAGTCGCCGCGACTTCTCGGCACCGTCTTCGCGACGAGATCGGCCAGATGCCGCGTCGTCGTGATCGGATTCTCCTTCCGTTCCTCAGCGATTGCCTTCGCGATGCGGCGGGCGAAACGTTCTTCGCCGTACCGGTCGATTACCCGGGTGATCTCGGACTCCGACGCTCTCGCGAGCCACTGCGCGGCGTTTTCTCCCGTGCTCGTATCCATCCGCATATCAAGCGGACCGTCGAACCGGAAAGAGAACCCGCGCTGCGCGTCATCGATCTGCGGCGACGACACACCGATATCCATCAGCACGCCGCTCACGCTTCCGTCACCGAACCCAAGTTCGGCAAGCCGGTCACAAAGCTCCGAGAACGGCGCGTGGATGATCCGGAACCGCGGATCGGTAATCGCGCGGGATGCCTCAATCGCTTCAGGATCCCGGTCAAAAGCAATCAGCCTGCCTTCCGGCGCGAGCTGAGCCAGAATTCTCCGGGTGTGGCCTCCGCGGCCGAAAGTCGCGTCCACATAAAGGCCATCCCGCCTCCACACCAGTTCCTCAGGCGCCCTGTCGGCGAGAACCGGGAGGTGAACGAAACCGCCCTCTTGCCCCGAACTATTTGTCATGCCCACGCGGTAAATTCCGAAAACATATCGATTAATGGGAAAGCTGCAGGCGCACTGCCCCGCAGCCCCGGATTTTCGGGGCTACAGCTACACTTCCTCAGCTTAATTTCAAAATGTAAAGCCCCCGGGGGATCCGGTCAAGCCAAAACCCGTTATTTCATTATTAGAAAGCGGGAAAATACGGAAAAATGAGGCGATCTGTCTGAATTTTTTTATTTCAGATCATTACGGTAGGATACAGTCGGATGTGTCCGGACATAAAAAATCCCGGAGCCGCTGTAACGCAGTTCCGGGACTTCTCGAATAGGAGGCACGAAGTCCATCGGTAAGCCGGATTTTGTTGCCCGGGTTGCCCCGGTGACAGTCATTCGTCTAGACCCGGTCTCGCGACCGGGCTCAAGCCACTTACCCGCAGCCTCGCCGGACAGGGTCAGCGGCTGCCTATTTAGTGTTGCTTCCCGTAGAGATTGCCCGTTTCACCCGAACTTGATCGGCTCGTCTCTGTTGCTCTAATCCTCGCCTCGCGGCGGGCAGCCGTTAGCTGCTACGGTGTCCTATGAAGTCCGGACTTTCCTCGGGCGGGACAGGTCCCGTCCACGACTGTCTGATCGGCTTCGTGCAGGCGGTCACTATATATAGAAAACGATGAAGCCGCAAGACGGGCGCTTTTGAAAGTGCGCCTATTGTTGTACATTAACGCCTAATTATTCTCATAAAACAACTGCGTCTCTCTTCTTCTCCTATGCTTCTTAAAAGAAAACTGGCACTTGCGGCCATGCTGACCGCATTTACCCTGCCCGCCTGGGCCGATGGATTTCTTTCCAGCGCCCTCTCCGCTATCAATGAAACCACGCCTGCCGGTATGGTCTCTCAGGACAGCCGCGAGGACGGCGTCGGCGGCTGGTTCCGCGACCAGGGCCGGGGCTTCTCCAATATCGTGAAGCAGGGCAATACGGCGATCGTGCTGCCGGTTTACACCGAGCACCCCGCCTGGGACTATAACAACCGACACCAGGAAAATGGCCTCACATGGGGCGGCGGCATTGCCCGCACCTTTGTGGACAGCCGCGGAAACGAGCGACTTGCCTATGCGGTCGCGTTTTCGGACTCTCACTACGAGCTCGAGCCTTTCGTGGGCTACGGCTGGGTTTCGCGCTGGAATGTCGGCAGCACCGGCCTTCATGTCGGCGCGGGCTACCTCGCCGGTCTCACGTTCCGCGCTGACTACCGCTGGCTTCCGATCCCTGCCCCGCTCCCGCTCCTCAACGTCGGGACCCGGAATTTCGGCGCCTATATGACGTACATCCCGTTCTCGAACGTCGCCTTCTTCTTCACGACGTTTAATCTCGATGATCACGCCACGCACGAAATGCCGCTGCAGCCGGGCAGCGTCTGGTACGGCCGGAATAACCTCCTCTACGCAGGCGGCTCCTGGGTTCATAACGACCTCGGCGACCCGGACAGCGACAGGGGCCGCGCGACGATGACGTCAAACGGCGGCTGGAACGCCGGTATCCGTCACTACTTTGACCGTCACTGGGCCGCTGACCTCGGTGTCATCCGCTCGAAGCACGACACGGCCTGGGACGGTGTGAAGCAGCACGACTGGAAGATGACTCAGGTGAACCTGATGGGGCAGTACCACGCGGACGCCACGAAGAACCTCCGGCTCTTTGCCGGCGCGGGCATTGGCTACGCGAAGCTTAAGCGCACGGGACAGTCTGAAGACTCTATCCACCCGGTGATCGGCGCAGGCTTCACCTGGGCCTTCAGCCGTGAGTTCCATCTCACGGGCTCCATCGTTACCGCCTTCCCCCGCTTCAAGGACATTGACGCTGTCCACTGCCCGGGCGACACCGGCCGTCCGGCTCCCACCTCATTCAATCTTTCTCTCGGAAAGACTTTCTGACATTTCCCTTCGGCTCCCGGCCTCTCGGCCGCGGGGCCGGGTAACTAAAATAGGGGCTCTTCCCGGCAAGAGCTTTCAGGATTTTCCGTTAAGGCAAAACGACAATGAATCGCAACGACGAACTCTTTGAACGCGCACAGATCTCCATCCCCGGCGGCGTGAATTCCCCGGTCCGGGCCTTCCGCTCGGTCGGCGGCTCCCCCCGCTTCATGAACCGGGCCCAGGGCCCCTACATGTGGGACGTAACCGGCAAGCGCTACGCTGACTACATCCTCTCCTGGGGCCCGATGATCCTCGGCCACGGGAATCCGGAAGTGCTGCGCGCCGTGCACGAAGCAGTCGATGCCGGTCTTACGTTCGGCACCGCGACTGAGCTCGAGATCCAGATCGCGGAGGAAATCCGCCGTCTCGTTCCGTCAATTGAGTCCGTCCGTCTCGTCTCCTCCGGCACCGAAGCCGGCATGAGCGCGATCCGTCTCGCCTGCGGCTACACGGGCCGCAACAAGATCATCAAGTTCGAGGGCTGCTACCACGGTCACTCCGACCGTCTTCTCGTGAAGGCGGGCTCCGGAATGCTCACATTCGGCCACCCGAGCTCTGCCGGCGTTCCGGCCGGCATCACGAACGACACGATCGTTCTCGAGTACAACAACCCCGCGCAGCTTGAGGAAACCTTCAAGGAGCTCGGTGACCAGATTGCCGGCGTGATCGTTGAAGCGGTCGGCGGCAATATGAACATGGTGAAGGGCACCCCGGAATTCATCCACGCGATCCGCGACCTCTGCACGAAGTACGGCGCGGTGATGATCGTGGACGAAGTGATGACCGGATTCCGCGTGGCGCTTGGCGGCGCCCAGTCGGTCTACGGCGTCACCCCGGATCTCACGATGCTCGGCAAGGTGGTGGGCGGCGGCATGCCGGTCTCCGCTTTCGGCGGCCGCCGCGAGATCATGAATCAGATCGCGCCGCTCGGCCCGGTCTACCAGGCCGGCACCCTTTCCGGAAACCCCGTTGCCGTGACGGCGGGTCTCAAGACCCTGCAGCTCATTCAGGAGCCGGGGTTCTATGACCGCATCACCGCCACCTCGAAGCGCCTCACCGAAGGCCTCACGAAGGCGGCTGCCGATAACGGGATTCCGTTCACGGCAGACTACTGCGGCGGGATGTTCGGTATTTACTTCCTTCCGGAAGTCCCGCACCGCTTTGCTGACGTGATGAAGTCTGACGACAAGCTCTTCGGCCGCTGGTTCCACCAGATGCTCGACGCGGGCTGCTACTTCGCGCCCTCTGTCTTCGAAGCCGGCTTTGTTTCCATCGTCCACACGGATGAAGTGATCGACCAGACGATCGCCGCTGCCCGCGACGCTTTCGCGTCGCTCCGCGCGGCAGTCTGATCTTCGGAGTTTTTCCCGCATGAAAGCCCCCCGACTGCTCATCGGCCTCCTCGCTGCGGCCACGCTTATTCAGACAGCCGGGGCATCCGGCGCGTTCGTGACGGGAAGCGGCGATTCGTCACCTGCCTCCGGAATCTTTCAGTCCTCGGGGGCGGGCACTGCCGCGTCTCCTCTTACCCCCGGCCGCTCAGCGGTCAAGGCTCGGCTCATCACCGCCCAGACCGCCGCGGTTCCGGGAAAAAACCTGAAGCTCGCGGTTGAGCTGACGCATGACGCCGGGTGGCACACCTACTGGAAGAACCCGGGGGACGTCGGTTCCCCGACCGAATTCCAGTGGACGGTTCCCTCGGGCTGGAAGGTCGCAGGTCCCGCGTGGCCTGAACCCACGGAAACCCAGGCGCTTTCGCTCACCAATTACGGTATCTCCGGCAAGGCTCTCTACCCCTTCACAGCTTCTGTCCCGCAGAACGCCTCCGGCACGGCTCTCGTCCGGGTGCACGTGTCCTGGGTCGCCTGCAAGGAGCAGTGCGTGCCGGGAGACGCCACGCTGGAAGCGAAGATCCCGGTAGCCTCATCCGCCGCCGCGTCGCCCGAGGCCCCGCTGATTGAGGCCGCTGAATCTCAAGTGCCGGATCCCGCGCCGAAAGACATCCGGGCTGTAAAAAACGGCTCCCGGGTTCTGATCTCGGTGCCGGGACATCACGCTGATATCACCTTCTTCCCGGACGCGCCCGGCACGGTTTTCAAGCCGGATGCCGGTCCCGTCATCCATCAGGGAGACTCGACTGCCCGCGCCTATACCGTTTCGGTTCAGCCCGGAATGAAGTTTGGGCACGTGGATGGACTGCTTCTCATTGACGGCGGAAAGAAAAACGGCGGAGCCACGTATCAGCTCTCTGTCACCCCGGAGTCAGGCTCTGTGCCGGCAGCCGCTCTCACTTCCGGCGGAACCGGAACTCCGGATGGCGGGCTGAAGCAGCTCACCTTTCTCACCGCAGCGCTTTTTGCGGCGCTCGGCGGTCTGATCCTTAACCTGATGCCCTGCGTCTTTCCGGTGCTGTCCCTTAAGATGCTGGACCTCATCGGGGCCTCGAATGACGGCCGGCTTATCCGGCACGGCCTCGCCTTTACCGCGGGCGTCCTCCTCACCATGGGGGCGCTCTCCGGCACCCTGATCGCGCTTCAGGCCGCGGGGGCATCGCTTGGCTGGGGCTTTCAGCTTCAGAACCCGATGATCGTTCTCATCCTTGCGCTCCTTTTCCTCGCGATCACGCTGAATCTCGCGGGCGTGTTTGAATTCACGCTCGGCAGCCGCGCGGGCGGCAATCTTGCCCTTAAAACACCGACCCGCGGACTCCTCGGGAGCTTCTTCACCGGAATCCTCGCCGTCATTGTCGCGAGCCCCTGCACAGCTCCCTTCATGGGCGCGGCGCTTGGCTTCGCGCTCTCGCAGCCCGCTGCCGTCGCGGTCACCGTGTTTCTCGCGCTGGGGTTTGGCATGGCGCTTCCGTGGCTCCTCCTCACCATCTTCCCTGGCTGGGTGAAATGGCTGCCGAAACCCGGGGCCTGGATGGAGACGCTGAAGAAAGTGATGGCGATCCCGGTCGGCCTCGCCGCGGTCTGGCTTCTCTGGGTGCTTTCGCAGCAGCTCTCCCGCAACGGTCTCATGATCGCGGCCGGTATTCTGGTGCTTGCCGCAGTGTCGCTCTGGCTTATCGGCCGGGGACAGCGCCTGAAGCCTTTCGGCGGCCTTTATCCGGCGAGTTTCCCGGCGGCTGCTGCCGCGGCCCTCGTGCTCTATATCGGCGTCGGCCAGTTCGCGCCGGCGGCCATGAGCCTTGAAGGCACACCGTGGCAGGCGTGGTCTCCTGAAGCCGTGCAGGCCGCGCGGAACTCCGGAAAACCGGTTTTCATCGACTTCACCGCTGCCTGGTGCGTGACGTGTCAGGTGAATAAGAAAGCGGTGATTGACACCGAAGACGTGGAATCCGCCGCCCGGAATCTCGGCTACGCCCGGTTCCTCGCCGACTGGACCAACAAGGATCCGGCGATTTCCGCGGAACTCGCGCGCTACCGTCATAACGGCGTCCCGCTCTACATCGTGATTTCGAAGTCGGGGGCCGTGAAGGTTCTCCCCGAGCTTCTCACGAAAGACACGCTTCTCAGCGCGCTGAAGGAAGGGGCGAACTAGCCTCGGCCGCTCCGTCAGAGGCGGCGTAATTGAGCACCGCGTCCAGCACCGGCTTCGCGCCGAGCGCGTTCGGGTCATTCACGATCGCGCTCACGGCGTAAAGCGTCCCGGACGCTGATCTCACGTATCCCGCGACCGACCTCACGCCCCGGATGTATCCGGTCTTGATATGCGCGCCTCCCTCTTCAAGCCCCCGGCGCTTCATAGTGCCGTCGACCCCGGCGATCGGAAGCGACGACATAAATTCCGGGCTCCAGGGCTTCTTCCCGGCGGCCAGCAGCACGCCAGTCAGCTGGTCAGTTGAAATCCGCGCGGTGCGGCTGAGCCCCGAGCCGTTATCAATCAGAAAGCCTTCTGTCGGAATGCCCTGCGACGCCATCCATTGGGTCACGGCGTTCCTTGAGGCAAGTCTCGTCGCGCCGCCCGGTGTTCCCGCGGAAATCCCGAGAAAGAGATTTCTCGCGATCGGATTGATGGAATTCTTATTCATATCCCGGATCATGAGGCTGAGGGGCTTTGAAGTCAGCGTGTAGAGTACCTGCGCGCCATCAGGGGTCTTCCCCTTCATCCACTTTCCGGTCCAGACGCCGCCAAGCGCGGTCCATCCGGCCCGCATGGCTTCTTCATCAAAGATTGCCGCTCCCCCCAGTACGGGCCACGGCACAGCGCTCCAGGAACCTTCACCGCACGCCATCGGATAGCTGCCGCGGAAAGAAATCCGTCCGGGTTCGGTTTCCGGGCGGAGTGTCGCGGTGAGATTTGGCGGACAGGCGGTTTCCGCGTAGGAAAGCGGCACGCGAAGCGGAAAGCTGTAACCGGCGAGATCCGGATCATGCAGCACCGCCGCAGCGCTCTCTCCCGGAAGCGGCACGAAGCTGAAAGTCACGGACTGAAGCGCGAGCCCCAGAGGATCGTGCCCCTGGTTATAGGGACGGTCCGGATGCCCGTCAAACTCCGCGGGGTCGGCTTCAGGTTCCGCGAAAACCGAGGAATCCAGCACCACGGGCCCCGTGATCGTGCTGACGCCAACCGCGCGGAGCGCGGTGAGCGCCTCACGGAACCGGGACGCGGGGAGCCACGGGGCACCGGACGCCCGGATATAGAGCGCGGGAACGGTTCCTCCGGCCGGGAGTGACGCCGACAGAAACTCGGTTTTCCAGACCTTCCCGGACCCGAGCAGATCCATCGCGGCCGCAGCGGTCACGGTCTTCATCACAGAGGCCGGACTCCGGGGAACGCTCCCTTCCCAGCGGATCGCGGCCCGCCCTTCCCCGTATACCGGCGTAAGGGTGACAGAGAGCGATGAGGCGCTGATTCCTGTCGAAGAAAGGGCCTCATTCACTTCGGGCGGCAGCCCGTCTGACGCCTGGGCAGCGCAGGCCGGAAACAGAAGAGTTACAAATAGACACAAATACGCTATCTTCATGAATAAATAAGGCTTTCGCCGCTCCAGAGAGTCTATCGCGCCGCAGGCGTTTCTTTTCAGTTTAAGGCCGACCCTTGAAAAAGGGCCCCGTTCCCCCCATATAGAGGATAAGGCAGAGGCGGGAGACCCCCTCCGGGGAGTCCTGCGCACTGCTTTTGATTTTTCTGCTTATGGAGAGTCCTTCTGGTCTCTCCCTCATATTAAGAAGCACTGTGGAGATTGAAAAATGGAAATCCGTCCTTTGCACGACCGTGTGATTGTCAAGCGCCTCGCCGCTGAGCGCACCACTTCTTCCGGCATCGTGATCCCTGAATCCGCCGGCGACAAGCCCGACCAGGGCGAAGTGATCGCAGTCGGCCCCGGCCGCCGTGACGATCAGGGCAAGCTGATCCCGATGGGGGTCAAGGTCGGCGACAAGGTTCTGTTTGGAAAGTACTCCGGCCAGGCCGTCAAGATCGAAGGCGACGAGTTCCTGGTGATGCGTGAAGACGACATCATGGGCGTCCTCGCCTGATTCAGCCCCCATTGATAAGTGATTTTGGAGAATTTAAGACATGGCAAAACAGGTTTTGTTCGGCAATGACGCCCGCACCCTGATGGTTCAGGGTATCAACACTCTCGCGAACGCCGTTAAGGTGACCCTCGGACCGAAGGGCCGCAACGTTGTTCTCGAGCGCTCCTTCGGCGGCCCGACCGTCACGAAGGACGGCGTCTCTGTCGCCAAGGAAATCGAACTGAAGGACAAGTTCGAGAATATGGGCGCCCAGATGGTGAAGGAAGTGGCCTCCAAGACTTCCGACAACGCCGGTGACGGCACCACCACCGCTACGGTTCTCGCCCAGGCGATCGTCGACGAAGGCATGAAGTACGTTGCCGCCGGCATGAACCCGATGGATCTGAAGCGCGGCATCGACAAGGCTGTCGCCGCTGCCATCGAAGCCCTGAAGGATATTTCCCGTCCGACCACCACGTCGAAGGAAATCGCCCAGGTCGGCGCCATTTCCGCCAACTCTGATGAAGAAATCGGCCAGATCATCGCTGACGCGATGGACAAGGTCGGCAAGGAAGGCGTGATCACCGTTGAAGACGGCAAGTCCCTGAAGAACGAGCTCGACGTCGTCGAAGGCATGCAGTTCGACCGCGGCTACCTGAGCCCCTACTTCATCAACAATCCGGACAAGCAGGTTGTTCTCTTCGAGAACCCCTACATCCTGATTCACGACAAGAAGATCAGCAACATCCGTGAGCTTCTGCCGGTTCTCGAGCAGGTTGCCAAGTCCGGTCGTCCGCTCGTGATCGTCGCTGAAGACGTCGACGGTGAAGCCCTCGCCACCCTCGTGGTGAACTCCCTCCGCGGCGTGCTGAAGGTTGCCGCTGTCAAGGCTCCGGGCTTCGGCGATCGCCGCAAGGCCATGCTTGAAGACATCGCCATCCTGACCGGCGGTCAGGTGATCTCCTCTGACCTCGGCCTGCAGCTCGACAAGACCACGCTCCAGCAGCTTGGTACCGCGAAGAAGGTTGAGATCAGCAAGGAAAACACCACGATCATCGACGGCGCTGGTGATGCTGAGCAGATCGCTGCCCGCGTGAAGAACATCCGCATCCAGATCGAAGCCGCTACCTCCGAGTACGACCGTGAGAAGCTCCAGGAACGTGTCGCCAAGCTCGCCGGCGGTGTCGCTCTGATCCGCGTCGGTGCTGCCACCGAAGTCGAAATGAAGGAAAAGAAGGCCCGTGTTGAAGACGCTCTGCACGCTACCCGCGCCGCTGTTGAAGAAGGCGTTGTGGCTGGCGGCGGTGTCGCTCTGATCCGTGCGAAGCAGGCTATCGCCAAGGACCTGAAGGGTGACAACGACGAGCAGAACGCCGGTATCAAGATCGTGCTGCGTGCCATGGAAGAGCCGCTCCGTCAGATCGTGAAGAACGCTGGCGACGAACCCTCTGTCGTGGTGAACAAGGTTGCTGACGGCAACGCGAGCTTCGGCTACAACGCTCAGACCGGTGTCTACGGCGACATGATCGAAATGGGCGTGCTCGACCCGACCAAGGTGACCCGCACCGCTCTGCAGAACGCTGCTTCTGTTGCTTCCCTGATCCTCACGACCGACTGCATGGTCGCTGAGCTTCCGGAAGAGAAGCCGCTCCCGCCGGCTGGCGGCATGGGCGGAATGGGCGGCATGATGTAATCTGGTCTGCCCAGACCCACTCTTGAAGTTCTGAGAGAATAAGACCGGCCCCGGAGCTCACGCTCCGGGGCCGTTTTCTGTCTGATGTGAGATTACCGGAAGGGGGCATCTCGATAAAGACACCCCGCCGTGCTCTCAGAGATCAAAGACCTTCTTCAGATCATCCGTCGTCATGCCGGAGTAAATCGCGCGGTACTCACCCTTCGCGGTCCGGAAAACGCCGAACGGGATCGTGCGGGTACCGTTCCGGCGGACGATCTTGGAGTTTGTCCAGACCTTCGCGCGGATCTTTTCCGGCAGCTTCCACACCTCTTTCTGATCAACGGGCAGGCCGCGGAACGCGGCGTCATGGAAGTGGTCCTCATGCTCGAGGAATTTCTTCCAGGGGTCAGAAGCCGAGAGAATCATGGAGCCCTGCGGCTCGGAATTGATATTCAGCACCGCGACCGGGCACCAGATGATGCGCACCTTGCTGTAGAGAGGCGTTGCCGCGCGATGGAGCTTCTCGCACCACGGGCACTGCGGGTCGAAAGCGATGTAGGCGGTGGGCAGTCCTTCGGTTCCAGGCGCAGTCACTCCGGTGCCGTCCTTCGCGAGATCCTGGTACATCCCTTCCCCATACCAGCCTTCGGGCACTTTCGGCCAGACTTTCTTCGGAGCACCTGAGGCTTCAGCCGCGAGGGCTGCGGGAGCGGCCGCCGCGGCAGCGATCGCCGCAAGCATCTGTCGACGTTTCATTCTTCTTTTCTCCTTGAGTCCGCGCCGATGGGAATTCCGGCGCAATGACTTAAATATCCCACGATCCGGAAGAATCTGCCTCGCGTCGAGGTAACATAAGGTAATTTTTCTGATTCATCCGAACTTGACGACATGAAATTCATTGATCAGCTTGAGGCCCGCTGGACCGGGTCGGACACCATGCTCTGCGTCGGTCTTGACCCGAATCCCGCGAGACTACCGAAGACCGCATCCGGCGCCGCTGTCCCGGTGTACGACTTCTGCCGCGACATCATCGACGCGACAGCGGACACGGTCTGCGCTTTCAAGCCGCAGTTCGCTTACTTCGCCGCCATGCGGGAGCTTGACGCGCTGGAGCGTCTCACCGCGTACATTCACGAGCGTCACCCGGGGATCCCGGTGATTCTCGACGCGAAGCGCGGCGATATCGGCTCAACTGCCCGGGCTTACGCGGTCGAAGCGTTCGAAGTGTACGGGGCGGACGCGGTCACGCTTTCCCCCTACATGGGCTTTGATACCGTAGAGCCGTACCTCGAGTATGAGGACAAAGGCGTCTTCCTTCTCTGCCGCACGTCGAACCCCGGCGGTGCGGATATTGAGATGCTGCAGGCGGGTGAACGCAAGGTGTTCGAGCACGTGGCCGCGAACGCGTCTGAACGCTGGAACACGAATGGAGAAATGGGACTGGTGGTCGGCGCGACATTCCCCGGGGAACTCGCTGCGGTGCGGCGTCTCGCTCCGGAGCTGCCGTTCCTCGTTCCGGGAATCGGGGCCCAGGGCGGCGACATCAACGCCGCGGTCCGCGCCGGCGTCACATCGTCCGGCTGGGGCATGGTGATCAATTCAAGCCGGGCCGTGATTTACGCGGGGAACGGCCCTGACTTTGCTGACGCCGCCCGCGCGAAAGCGATTGAAACCCGGGACGCAATCCGAGCAGCCCAGGCCTCTCTCAAGGCCTGATGACTGATTTTCTTCAGGAAGCGGAGGAGCCTTCGGGCTCCTCCGTTTTTTTGGCGCCGGAGAGCGGAATCGCGAGCACCTTATCGATGCGGCGTCCGTCCATATCGACCACCTCAAACTTCCAGTCCGCCCAGTCGACCGAGTCGCCTTCACGCGGCACGCGGCCGAGCAGCAGCATCACCATGCCGGAAAGCGTGCTGTAGCGATCCTCATCCTCTTCCGGCACTTCTCGGATCCCAAGCCGGTCCTTCAGGTCAGGAGTCGAAATGATGCCGTCAAGAAGCCAGGATCCATCCGAACGGCGGATCGCCCACTGATCCCCGGTGTTCTCGGGCTTGAACTGCCCCGCGATCGCTTCCAGCACGTCGCGCGGCGTCACAATGCCCTGCACTTCGCCGTACTCATTCACAACAACAGAGAGCGGCGTATCGGTCTTTCTGAAGTGATCCAGCAGCTCCATGCCGGTGAGTGTCTCCGGCACATAGGTGACAGGCGTCAGCGCGCTGTTGAAGTCGGGCTGCCCGGTGTGAAGAATCTGCTTCATCAGCATCGGGGTAGAGCAGATGCCCTTCACCGTATCCAGTGACCCGCTGGCGACCACGAGCCTCGAGCGGTGCGAGTTCAAAATCTTATCGATCTTCACCTGCTGCGGATCGTCGAGGTTAATCCACTCGATTTCGCTTCTCGGGGTCATGAGAGAGCTGATCTGACGGTCATCGAGCCGGAACACGTTCTTCACCATATCGCGTTCCTGAGGATCAATGACGCCTGACTCGCTCCCCTCTTCGATCATCGCGTGGATTTCCTCTTCCGTCACCTGCGGTCCGATGACGTTTCCTTTCAGCACTTTCGCGAGCATCACGTTCGTGGACCAGGTGAGGAGATTCACAAACGGCTTCATGATGAAGGACAGGAACTCAAGCGGCCGCACCACTTTGCGGGACGTGTCCTCAGGGGAAATCTGCCCCAGCCGCTTCGGGAAGAGCTCGCCCATCACGATCGAGAAGTAGGTAATCAGCATCACGGCGAGGAAGAGGGCCAAGCCGGTTGCCACCGCGGAAGGCACTCCGAGGTATTCAAGCGCCGTGCTGATCGGGCCGGCGAGTGCCGTCTCGCCGATCATACCGGACACGAGGCCGATGATCGTGATGCCGATCTGAATCGTGGACAGCGCGGCAGTCGGATTATCCATCATGCGGAGAATCTTCTTCGCCACTCCGTCACCATCATCCGCGCTCGGCTGAAGCCTGGCACGGCGGCAGGCAATCAGGGCCGTCTCACTCATGGTGAAAAAGCCGTTGAGGATAATGAGTGCGCAGAGCACCAGCAAACTGATTATCGCTGTCATAAAGGGTCGAGTTCTTTTTTAAATTCCTGCGTTATCAGGGAGAATAACGCAGATTATGTGTCCTTCAGAGTGAAGTTTCATTAATCCGTTTAAGGAGTCCGGCGAGAGCCTGTCTCACAGTACTCTCTCTCACCGCGGCACGGTCCCCCGTGAAATGGCACGTTTCGGATTCAATCACAATACCAGAAGCCGTTCTTTCCGCAAAACCGAAGCACACCGTGCCGACCGGCTTATCGGGTTCCGCGCCGTCCGGTCCGGCAATCCCGGTGACGGCCACGGTATAGGCCGCGTCAGACCGGTCAAGTGCGCCCTGCGCCATCGCGGCGGCCACATCTTCAGAAACCACGCCGCGGGAACGGATCACGCCCATCGGAACCCCCAGCATTTCGATCTTTGAGCGTTCGGTATAAGTGACAAAGCCGCGATCAAACCAGCCGCTCGAACCGGGAACGGATGTAATAGCGTAAGAAATGCCGCCCGCCGTGCAGGATTCCGCCGTCGCGATACGGGCACCGTGTTTGAGCGCCGCACGCCCCAGCTCTTCAGCGAGAGACTCAATGCTTTTTTCTTCCATTCTTTTTATCTCCTATATCGGAATCTCAGACGAGAGCGAGTCCCGTCAGACGGGCAATTGCCCAAAGAGCCGCCCACGCCCAGAGCGCCGCGAAGAGGTCATCCAGCATGACGCCGAACCCCGTATGCAGCTTCCGGTCAACGATCGACGCGGGCGGGAGCTTAATAATGTCAAAAACGCGGAAGGCAGCGAATCCTGCGGCCGCTGTGAGGAGCCCCGGCGGAATCACCGCGAGCAGCAGCCACACGGCTGCCACCTCATCAATCACGATGGCGCCCGCATCCTGAACGCCAAGATCATCCCCGGTGCGGCCAGCGGCCCAGACGCCGATCAGAAAGGCGAGCACACCAGGAACCCAGAGCAGTGAAGCCGGAATCAGCGTTTCAAAGAGAAGGAAAACGAGTGCCGCGGCAAGCGACCCCCAGGTGCCGGGCCCCGGTCTCAGGCATCCCGCGCCGAAAAAGAGCGCGATCGCGTGCGATGGCGCCGAAAAGGCAAAGCGGAACCCCGGCCTCAGCCGGTAGGCAGGGTTGGAGGAAGAGTATTTTTCAAGCATCGTCAGTCATCCTCCGAGGATCGCAAGGGGCTGCTGTCAGGCAAAGTGATCGAATCCGCCGTTCTTCAGAATGACAGCGGCACCCTTTGCGTCATAGACCGTAAGCGACGTGCCGTCACCGTCAGAAGGCAGAATTTCTCCCACACGGGTGACAAGGGTATCCGCCGCGATGCCGGCCTCGAACACCGCCTTTCTGAGCGACGGAGGAGCCGTGAAAATCAATTCGTAATCGTCGCCCCCCGAAAGCGCAGCCTCACGCTGCTCCTCTTCAGGAAGTGACATCAGGGCTTCGGACCTCGGCACGTCATCCCAGCTCACGCGGGCGCGGACGTGGGAGCGTTCAAGAATATGGGTAAGGTCCTGGGAGAATCCGTCCGAGACATCGATCGCCGCTGTCGCGAGCGGCAGAAGCGCCCGGCCGAGCGCGTTCCGGGGCTCTGGGCGGTCCATCCGGCGGCTCATCAGCCGGACAGCCTCAGGTGCCGCGGCCCAGTGGCCCCAGCGGTACTTCAGAGCGGCATAGGCGTCGCCAAGCGTACCGGACACCCAGATATCGTCTCCCGGCTTCGCGCCGGCTCTGGTGAGGCCGAGTCCCGGGGGAAGATCCCCCATCGCGGTGATCGAAAAAACGGCAGGAGAATGTTCTCCCGTCACGGGATTCTTCGGCGTACGGACCGTATCGCCTCCAAGCAGCGCGCAGCCGGCTTCTTTCGCCAGCTCCATCAGCCCCTCGGAAAAGGCTTCAATCCATGCGTCATTTTTATCGGGAAGACCGATAGAGAGGAAAAAGGCCCGGGGTGTCGCGCCGGCGGCCGCAAGATCCGAAAGATTCACGGCAAGCGTTTTGTAGCCGACATTCCGCGGATCAGCATCCGGGAGGAAATGCGTTCCCATCGCCAGCATGTCAATCGTGACAGCGATCCGGCTGTCGCCGAAATCGATAATCGCGCAGTCATCCCCAATTCCCTTGCAGAACCAGGGCCCCGCCGCAGAACCAGAAGAAAAGAACCGGTCAATAATCGAAAATTCGCCGCTACGCTCCGCCATTGATACGCCTCATTCCATACTGCTGGATCCGGACGGAAGAGCTTCCGTCCGGTCTTTCAGACATCCGGTCAGGCAGCCCGGCCGCGGGCCGTTTCTTCCGGACGCAGATCGCGCGCGACCTTGTCGAGCACGCCGTTCACGAACTTGTAGCCGCCTTCAGCCGAACCGAAGCGCTTCGCGAGCTCAACCATCTGGTCAAGAATCACGAGGTACGCGGTTTCGGGGTGATAGCGGAGTTCGGTCGTGCCGAGCAGCAGAATCGCATGCTCCACCGTGCTCACCTGCTTCAGCGGACGGTTGAGGTACTGGGAGAACTCGGATTCGAGTTCTTCGCGGTTCGTGATCGCTTCAGTCAGCAGAGCGCGGAAGAGCTCCTGATCGCAGTGATCAAATTCCTCAGGCGTCAGGTCGCCCGCTTCGGTGTCCTCCTGGTTGATCAGGGAGGGAACAATCAGAGCGAGCGCTTCAGGCGAACTGAGCGGATTGACCAGCCACTCGTAGAGACCGAGCAGCGCGAACTGCCGGGCAAAAGCCCGGTCACGGTTCGTCGGGACCCGGGCGGCTTCAGTCTTGTTGCTTTCCGTCATGCTTATTCGCCTGCCTTTTCTTCTTCGTCTTCGGCTTCTTCCGTCTCGTCATCCTCTTCGCCATAGGCGGGGAATTCAGTCGCAAGGTTCGCCATCTCAACCGCCACCTGAGCGCAGGCCTTCGCCTTGCCCTCAATGCGGTCCTCGCACTGTTCGTCGTCTTCGGTCGTGAGGATGCCGTTCGCCACCGGAATGTTGTAGTCGAGCGCGACGCGGGTGATGCCCGACGCGGACTCGTTCGCAACCAGCTCGAAGTGATAGGTCTCACCGCGGATCACGGCGCCGAACGCGATCAGCGCATCGTATTCGCCGGTCTGCGCCATCTGCTGCAGCGCAAACGGGATCTCGAGAGCGCCCGGCACATGGCAGACGGTAATGTCCTCTTCCGCCACACCAAGGCGCTTCAGCTCGCCGAGGCAGTACTCATACTCGCCCCGTCCTGCATACTCGTTGAAACGGGCGATAACGATGCCAATGCGAAGACCCTTTCCATCCAGGTTCTGGGGGATTTCATCGACTGCCATTTCTGACTCCAAAATAAAAAATGATTCAACGCGGCGCCGGTGTCTCACCGGTGCCGCCTATATGCTTATTCTATCGCAGGGCAGGGGTTTTAAGCCTCAGACACCGGGCTTTTGCCGACTGTCCTGCTGTGCCGGCATCTCTTAGAGAATGTCGTCGCCCTCGCGCAGCTCCATGTTCCGCTGAACATAGCGGGCGATCAGGTCAACCTCGAGGTTCACGAGGCTCTGCGCCTTCAGGAAGTGAAGCGTCGTCACTTCCATCGTGTGCGGGATGAGATTGATCGAGAAACGGGGACCGACAGAGGTGTCTTCCACTTCGTTGATCGTGAGGGAGACGCCGTTCACCGCGATCGAACCCTTGTAGGCAATGCAGGGGGCGAGCTTGCGCGGGGCAAGGATCACGAGCTTATAGCTCTCAGCCACCTGCTCAAGCGACACCACCTGCCCGATGCCATCCACGTGGCCCGACACCAGGTGTCCGTCCACACGGTCGCCAAGGCGCATGGCCTTTTCCAGATTCACGGGGCCAAAGGTATCGAGTCCGGCGGTCTTCGAGAGCGACTCGGCCGACACATCGATCCGGAACCAGTCGTCGCCCTTCTCAACCACCGTCATGCAGGCGCCGTTCACGGCGATCGATTCGCCGATACCGACCTGATCAAGCCCGAGATCGGGAGCGGAAATCGTGAGCCGCACGCCGTTGCCGAGCTTCTCGGGTTCGCGCACTTTGCCGATCGCCTGAATAATTCCAGTAAACATTAGTCTTTCCTCTGATTGCGTAAGTCAAAGCACAGGTCTTCACCGATACGCGACACGGAGCGGTAAGCCCAGCGCTCAGCCTCGGCGAGACGCTTGTAGGGACCGACGCTCCACATCCCGCGCCCTTCTCCGATCAGAATCGGGGCGGTGTAGACCACAATTTCATCCACCAGTCCTGCGTCAAGCAGCGCGCCGTTCAGCGTAGCGCCGCCTTCCGCAAGAAGATCATTCACTTCACGGCGTCCGAGTTCGGACACCAGGGCTCTGAGATCGACCCGGCCGTCACTTCCCGGCAGCTCGATCACCTCAGCGCCCCGCATTTCCAGTTCCGCCTTCCGCTTCGGATCCGCTTTCGCGCAGACGATCAGGCAGAGCCCGTCCTCACCGATCACGCGGGCCGTGACCGGCGTGCGGAGCGACGAATCCACCACGACGCGGAGCGGCTGGCGGATTTCCGCCGGATCCCGCCCCGGCAGCCTGACGTTCAGCCGGCAGTCGTCCGCGAGCACCGTACCGATACCGGTAAGGATCGCGCCCGACTCGGATCTGAGCCGCTGCACGTCCTGGCGCGCGGCCTCTCCCGTGATCCACTGGCTTTCGCCATTCGGAAGCGCAGTGCGGCCGTCAATCGACGCCCCCACCTTCAGTGTGACCCAAGGCGTGCCCCGCGTCATCCGGGTGAAGAACCCCCGGTTGCTTTCCCAGGCCTCTTCCTCAAGCACGCCGCAGGCGGTCGGGATTCCAGCCGCTTCGAGCATGGCAAGCCCCTTTCCGGCGACGAGCGGATTCGGATCCTTCATGGCGGCGACAACGCGTCCCACGCGGTGGTTGATAAGCGCCAGCGCGCAGGGCGGCGTGCGCCCATAGTGAGAGCAGGGTTCAAGCGTCACATACACCGTGGCGCCTTCGATATTCACACCGCGCTTCTCCGCGTCAGTGAGCGCTTCAATCTCCGCATGGTGGCCGCCCGCCTTCTGCGTGAAGCCGCTCGCGATGATTTCCCCGTTCCTCACGATCACACAGCCGACCGCCGGGTTCGGGGGCGAGAGCGGCCTTCCTTTCGCGGAAAGCCGTATCGCCTGCTCCATGAAATAGCTGTCAGGATGCTGCATCCGTCTTCTCCCTCGGCTCAAGCGCCTCGCGAAGGAGCTCGGCGAACGCCTCGGGCTTCTCAACGTTGAAGTAGACCGACGCGAAACGGATGTACGCAACCTTATCGAGCTGCCGCAGCTCATCGAGCACAAACTGCCCGACGCGGTCGCTCTTCACCTCGCGTTCGCCCAGCGCCATCAGACGCTGCTCAATGCGGCCCACCGCCTCGTCCACCTTCTCACGCGGAACCGGGCGCTTGCGGAGCGCGAGCGTCATCGACGCCCGCAGCTTGTCGCGCGTATATTCGGTTCTCGCGCCGCCCCGCTTGATGATGGTCGGCATAGCAAGCTCCACGCGCTCATACGTCGTGAAACGCTTGCCGCACTTCGGGCACTTACGGCGCCGCCGAATCGTCCAGCCTTCTTCCGAAGACCGGGAATCAATAACCTGAGTATCTGGACTGTGACAGAAAGGGCATCGCATGATAAACCTCAGGCAGGCGGTCCTCAGAACGGGGCCGGCCTGCCGGAAAAAGCAGGCAGCCTTCCTTTCTGACGGGGGCTGCCTGCCTGTGTGCTGCTACAAAGAAGCGCCGTATCAGCGGGCGTAGACCGGGAAGGCCTTCGTCAGCTTGGCAACCTCAGCCTTCACGTGCTCGAGCACCGCGGCATCTTCCGGATGATCCAGCAGTTCGGCGATCAGATCAGCCACTTCACGCACCTGCTCTTCCTTGAAGCCGCGGGTGGTCATGGCGGCGGTGCCAAGACGGATACCGGAGGTCACAAAGGGCTTCTCAGGGTCGTTCGGGATCGCGTTCTTGTTGGCGGTCATGTGGCCGGACTCGAGCAGAGCCTGAGCGGCCTTGCCCGTGATGTGCTTCGGGCGGAGGTCAACCAGCATCACGTGGCTTTCGGTGCGGCCGGAAACGATACGCAGACCCTTCTTCGTGAGTTCGTCAGCCATGGCGGCGGCGTTCTTCACGACCTGGGCGCCCCAGGCCTTGTATTCGGGGGTCAGGGCTTCGCCGAGAGCGATCGCCTTGGCGGCGATCACGTGCATCAGGGGGCCGCCCTGGATGCCGGGGAAGACGGCCGAGTTGATCTTCTTCTCAAGCTCAGGCTTGCAGAAGATCACGCCGCCGCGCGGGCCGCGCAGCGTCTTATGGGTGGTCGTGGTCACGATATCGGCGTAGGGGAACGGGCTCGGGTAGACACCGGCCGCAATGATGCCGGCGTAGTGAGCCATATCCACCATCAGGTAAGCGCCGACGCTGTGAGCGATATCAGCGAAACGCTTGAAATCGATGCGGAGCGAGAAAGCGGAAGCGCCGCAGATGATGATCTTCGGCTTGTTTTCCTTCGCGAGACGCTCGACCTCTTCGTAGTCGATGTCTTCATCGGCATTCAGGCCGTACGGCACGCAGCGGAAGTACTTGCCCGAGAAGTTGAGGTGCATGCCGTGGGAGAGGTGGCCGCCCGCGTCAAGAGACATACCCATGAAGCAGTCGCCCGGCTCCATCAGCGCGAACTGCACAGCCATGTTGGCCTGAGCGCCGGAGTGCGGCTGCACGTTCACGGCCATCTCGACACCAGCCGGCTCGCAGAACAGCTTCTTCGCGCGTTCCTGAGCGATGCGCTCAACGACGTCGACGTTCTCGCAGCCGCCGTAGTAGCGCTTGCCCGGATAGCCTTCAGCATACTTGTTGGTCAGCTGGGAGCCCTGAGCAGCCATAACTGCGGGGGAAGTGTAGTTTTCCGACGCGATAAGTTCGATGTAGTCTTCCTGGCGGTTGTTCTCCGCTTCGATAGCGGCCCAAACCTCAGGGTCTTCGGCTGCGATGGAGATCGGCTGATACATAAGTGTTGCCCTCACTTAAAAAAATAAAAAATTCTTCCCCCGACCCCGATCCGAGGTCAAACAGGAAAGAATATCAATCAAGTCTGTAGATTATAGGAGAAGAACGGCTGCCGTCTGAAGCGGATTCCGTCTCTTCCATCAATTCTTTGGCGCAGCGGGAAGCCGGAGCCAGATCGTGACGGGACCGTCATTCGTGAGCGAGACTTCCATGTGGGCGCCGAACACGCCTGTCTCGACGGGGATGCCCTCGGTTCTGAGCGCTTCGGTGTACTCCTCATAAAGCGCGCGTCCGAGTTCAGGATCCGCGGCCGGCGTAAAGCTCGGCCGCGTTCCGGACCGGGTATCGGCTGCGAGCGTGAACTGCGAAACGACAAGCGCCTCACCCTTCACGTCAGCCAGACTCCGGTTCATCTTCCCCGCCTCATCCTCAAAGATCCGCAGCCGGGCGGTCTTTGACGCAAGACGCTTCGCGAGATCCGGGGTGTCCCCCTTCTCCGCGCAGAAAAGCACGAGATACCCCCGGCCGCACCGGCCGACGGTTTCACCCGCCACCCGGACTTCGGCCTGAGACACTCTCTGAAGAAGCGCGATCATCGGGCTGCCGTTACTTGACGGAAACCTTGGCCCACTTGCGCTTGCCGACCTGAACAATGAAGTTCATGCCGGAGGTGATCTTCATCGTGCGGTCGGTCACCTTGTCGCCGCCGATCTTCACGCCGCCCTGATCAATGTTGCGGTTGCCTTCGGAGGCAGAGGCGACAAGACCGGCTTCCTTCAGAAGCTTGCCGAGCGGAATCGAGCCGCCCTCAGCCACCACGGTGACTTCCGGAATGTCTTCCGGCATTTCACCGGACTTGAAGCGGCGGTTGAACTCTTCCTCAGCCGCGACAGCCTCAGCCTCGTTATGGAAGCGGGCCACGATTTCGTGCGCGAGAGCCGCTTTCGCGTCACGCGGATTGCGGCCCTGGTTCTGGCACTCATCCTTGATGCGGGCAATTTCCTCGTTGCTCTTCAGCGAGAGAAGGTCGTACCAGTTCCACATCAGATCGTCGGAAATCGACATGACCTTGCCGAACATGCTGTCAGCGGACTCGGTGATGCCGATGTAGTTGTGCTTCGACTTGCTCATCTTGTTCACGCCGTCGAGGCCGACCAGCAGCGGCATCGTCAGAATGCACTGCGGTTCCTGGCCGTACTGGCGCTGGAGCTCGCGGCCGACGATGAGGTTAAAGCGCTGGTCAGAGCCGCCGAGCTCGAGATCGGAGTGGAGCGCGACCGAGTCATAGCCCTGCATCAGCGGGTAGAGGAGCTCATGCATCGCGATCGGCAGGTTTTCACGGAAACGCTTCGCGAAGTCATCGCGCTCAAGGAGGCGGGCAAGGGTGTAGCGGGAAGCCAGCTGAATAAGCCCCACGGAGCCGAGCGCGTTTGACCACTCGGAGTTGTAGCGGACTTCGGTCTTATTCGGGTCGAGAACGCGGCCGGCCTGATCGAGGTAGGTCTCGGCGTTCTCTTTGATCTGCTCAAAGGAGAGCGGCGGGCGGGTCACATTGCGGCCCGACGGATCACCGATCGACGCGGTGAAGTCACCCACGAGGAAGATCACGGTGTGACCGAGATCCTGAAGCTGGCGAAGCTTATTCAGCACCACCGTGTGGCCCAGATGGATATCAGGGGCAGTCGGATCGAGACCAAGCTTGCAGCGCAGCGGCGTGCCGGTTTCTCTTGCCCGTGCCAGTTTCTGCAGAAGCTCATCCTCAATCAAAAGCGTATCGGCGCCGCGCTTGATGAGTGCGAGCGCATCCCGGTCTTCCTGAGTTACGGTGTATTTCTTCACCTGATCTGTAGCTTTCTGTTCTTCTGCCATCGGTGTATCTAAAGTCCTGTTAACGACCTTTGCCAGGTCTGAATCAAGAGAATAAAAGCCTGTCGGGGCTTATGGTATGTCCAGCCGGCAGGCCTGCTCGGGGCGGGTGCGCGTCACTTGGCGCCGGATCCGCCCTCGGGCGGTGCCTTGTCTTATAGCAGAAAAAGACCGCTCCGGGGCGCTGAGACTCCGGAGCGCTTTTCCTCTCACCCTCCTGCCGCTTCCGGCGGAGAGACCTGAGGCGCGCCCGAAACAGGCTAGATTATCCTCCAAAAAATGTAAAAAAGATTTACATCTGACATTTTTCTGGTTTCGCTGTCCGGGTTGGGGCATTCCGACTGTTATACTCGGTAGGTTTTCCAATTCATCTAATTATTTCCGTCACTTCATGCTGCCCCACTCGATCATCGCCGAGAAGTTTTCCCGCCTCAGGGAAGGTGCAGCTGTGCTTTGCCGGAGGATCCGGGTCACGTGCCGCCGCAGGCACTTCACCCGAGGGCAGATCGCCGTTGCAGCCATTGTCGCTGCCCTCCCGCTTTCCGCTGCTCTTGCTACCCTGACGGTCAGCACGAGTCCCGAGACGGAACAGGCGCCGTCGGCCGCGCCTGCCGCAGCAGTTACTCCTGCCGCTCCCCGGGATGCGTCGCTCATTATTAATAATGCTGAGACGGCCTCTTCACTCATGGCCCGCCTTGGCATCAATGACCCTGAACTCGAAAAGTTCATCTATTCCAACCCTGACGCCGCGGTCTTCGCTTATCCGAGACGCGGACAGTTTGCTCTCGCCCGTGTGGCCGGTAACGGTCAGGTGATCTCCCTCTCGATGTATGTCGAGGGAGCCCGGAATAAAAACGTCAAGACCACTATTACCCGTGATGCAAAGGGTCTCTCCGTTGCATCCGCTCCTTTCAAGTTCGACAGCCATAACTCGATGGCCGCGATCCGCGTGGGCCGCTCTTTCGCGGCTGAAGCGCGCGAGGCGGGGGTCCCCGCTGACATCATCGCGGACGCGAACCGTGTGGAGTACCGCAACAGCCCGCTGCTTCGCAAGGCGGGCCGCGGTGACACCGTGAGCCTGATTTACGAGAACCGTTTCATTGACGGTCACCTCGTCAGCACGGGCCGCCTCCTCGGTATCGTGCTCCAGCACGGCAAGGAAGTCACCCCGCTCTACTGGTTTGAAGACGGCACGAAGGGCGGCGGTTACTACTACGCAAACGGCGAAACGACGGAGCAGACATTCCGCCGCTACCCGCTGAACTCCTTCCGCATCTCATCCCCGTTCACGACTAGCCGCCGCAATCCGGTGACCGGACGGGTCCGGGCTCACGAAGGCGTTGACCTTGCAGCTCCCCGGGGCACCCCTGTGTACTCGGTCTCTGACGGCATCGTTGAGGCCGCGGACAGCTCGCTCTCCGGCTATGGCAACCGAATTGATATCAATCACGGCAACGGCTACTCCACGCGCTACGGTCATCTGAAGGGCTACGCGAAGGGGATCCGTCCGGGCGTCTTCGTGAAGAAGGGACAGCTGATCGGTTACTGCGGCTCCACCGGTATTTCCACCGGTCCGCACGTTCACTTTGAATTCCATGTGAACGGCACCCCGGTGAATCCGGTCAAGGTCGCGATCCAGACGAACGACAGGATTCCGTCCCGGTACTACGCCGCGGCCCGTCCGCGGGTTACCGCACTCGCGCGTCAGATGAAGCAGCTTGACGCGGTGCAGACCGCTTCAAACGGCAAGACGGTTCCTGTGATGAGCGCGGACCAGGTGAAGGCGGCACTTGCCGCAGCCGACACCCCGGCCGTGAAGAAGAAACAGCAGGGCTGATCGGCGAAAACCGGCCGGCCCCGCATTCAGGCCCTGCCCAGACGCTAAGATATGGCTGAAGGCAGGGCTTTTTACTGCCTGACAAAAACCTTTTCTCTCGGACATTCCCCCTTCGCCATGACGACATCCGAATCCTTTATCTGCATCGGCATCATGTCCGGTACGAGTCTCGACGGCGCTGACGCTGTCGCCGCAGACTTTTCCTCTCCTGTGCCGGTGATCCGCGGGCGCGCTCACGAGCCTTTCTCCCCGGAACTCCGTGCTGAGCTGCTCAGCCTCTGCGCCCCGGGTGAGAACGAAATCGAGCGATCCGGAGCCGCCTCGGTGAAACTCGCCCAATGCTACGCGAAGGCGGTTGAGTCGCTTCTCGCCTCAAGCCGCATCCCGCGCGAGGAAATCCGCGCGGTGGGGGCTCACGGGCAGACGATCCGTCACTGCCCCGATCAGCATTTCTCCATCCAGCTCAATTACCCCGCGCTCCTCGCGGAACTCACGGGGATTGATGTCGTCGCTGATTTCCGGAGCGCGGACCTCGCAGCCGGAGGCCAGGGCGCACCGCTCGTCCCGGCGTTTCACGCCAGAGCCTTCCGCTCGGACACCTTCCGGGTGATCGCCAATATCGGCGGCATCGCGAACCTCACCATCCTTCCCCCGGTCTCATCCGGCGCTCCTGTGGCGGGTTTTGACTGCGGCCCCGGGAACATGCTGATGGATGCCTGGTGCTTCCAGCGGACCGGGCGGTTCTATGACGAGGACGGTGCCTGGGCGAGAAGCGGGCTTCCGCAGCCGGATCTTCTCGCGTCGCTCCTCTCTGACCCCTACTTCAGCCTCCCTCCCCCGAAGAGCACGGGGCGCGAGCGCTTCAGTCTGAGCTGGCTGAAGTCCCATATCGCGGAGTGCGGAAACCGCCTGATGAGAACGCGTGACGTGCAGGCAACGCTTCTCAGGCTGACCTCACAAAGCCTCGCCGAAGCCGTGATCCGCTATGCGCCGGCCGCCGAAGAGGTGTACCTCTGCGGCGGAGGCGCACTGAACCCGGCGCTGCGGGAAGACATCGCGCGGCTCCTCCCCACGCAGCACGTCGGGACAACGTCCGAACTGGGTATTCCGCCCATGGATGTCGAGGGACTCGCTTTTGCCTGGCTCACCTACGCGAGACTCGCCGGAATCCCGGGAAACTGCCCGGACGTGACGGGTGCCGCGGGAAGCCGGGTGCTTGGGTCGATTTACCCGGCACCCCGAAAATAAAAAAGAACCTGAAGCATCACTCTGCCTCAGGTTCTCTTCACCGGAAACGCGCCGGCCGGTATATCCCGCCGGCGTTTTTTCCCGTGCGGTATCAGACGTTGAACGAAGAACCGCAGCCGCAGGTCGTCGTGGCGTTCGGATTCTTGATCACGAACTGCTTGCCGTCAAGATCATCCTTGAAGTCAACGGAAGCGCCGACCAGGTACTGGTAGCTCATCGAGTCGACGAGGAACGTCACGTCACCCTTCACGATACGGGTGTCGTCATCCTCAGCCTTCTCCACGAACTCGAAGCCGTACTGGAAGCCCGAGCAGCCGCCGCCCTGAACGAAGATACGAAGCATCAGATTCACATCGGGATTCTTCTTCTTTTCTTCATCGAGGAGCCCCTTCACAGCATCCACAGCGGCATCGCTGAACTGGATCGGGTCGGGCATCGCGGCGAAATCCGGAACTTCGCCCTCAGTATTCTGCGCAACAGCTTTTTCCTCAGCCATATCTCTCTTAATTCCTGTATTCGTCGTACTGCTGTTTCCGGTCTGCTGGCCAGGCCAATATTCTGCGTCCGACGGAAACCTGCCCTCGGGGGATCTCGAGGGAATCTCTTATAAAACTGCGTGCTAATAATATCAGTTCCCTGAAAAGACCATGAGGCTTTGTCGGGTATTCTGCCCGCGGCACGCCGCGGGTAAAAAAAACGCACCCGAAGGTGCGTTTTTTCTCTGCCGGGGATCCGGAGAGAAGCCGCACGGAGCGGCTCCGGTACCGGATTCCGGAGAAGCGTATTAGCGCTTGGAGAACTGCTTCGCGCGGCGGGCCTTGCGCAGACCAACCTTCTTACGTTCGACTTCACGAGCATCGCGCGTGATCAGGCCGGCGTGAGAAAGCGTGGGCTTGAGGGCGGCGTCGTAGTCAACGAGGGCGCGGGCAATACCGTGGCGGATGGCGCCGGACTGGCCGGTTTCACCGCCGCCGCTGACGTTAGCCATCACGTCGAAAGCTTCAGCGTTCTCAGTGAGAACGAGCGGCTGACGAACGATCATGATGCTCGTTTCGCGGTGGAAGTAGTTGGCGATATCACGACCGTTGATGACGATCTTGCCGGAACCCTTCTTCAGGAAGACACGGGCGACGGAGCTCTTGCGACGGCCAGTGCCGTAGTTGTAATTACCGATCATCATTCAACCTCAGATATCCAGAACCTTGGGCTGCTGCGCGGTATGCGGATGCTCAGCACCAGCGTAGACGTGCAGCTTCTTGATCATGGCATAGCCAAGCGGGCCGTGGGGCAGCATGCCCTTGACAGCCTTTTCAAGAACGCGACCCGGATGCTTTTCCTGCATCTGACGATAAGAAGTCTCGTAGATGCCGCCCGGGATCATGGAGTGACGATAGTACTTCTTCTTCTCTTCCTTGCCACCAGTAACGACGATCTTGTCAGCGTTAATGACGACAATGTTGTCACCCGTATCAACGTGGGGCGTGTATTCGGGCTTGTGCTTGCCACGCAAGCGCAGCGCGATTTCGCTAGCAAGGCGGCCGAGCACCTTACCGGATGCATCAACCACGTACCATTCGCGCTTAACCTCAGCCGGCTTTGCCGAGAAGGTCTTCATTTGCGATTCACCTATATTCAGGAACTTGGTGCGGCATGGCGTCCGCGCCAAAAAGATTAAAAACAGTCTTGAGGAACAGTTTCCTCAGAGCGTCTAGCTTCCCCGCTCCGCTGCGGCATCCGGTGTTGCAACACTGGAAATTGAGCTGTCCGCGGGGATAATTAACTGCCTACCCGACCGGGCAAGTGGAATTGGGGCAAGCACACAGCCAGTGGACAGTCAAGGCGCGAATTTTACAATAAAACTGCGCCCTTTGTCTAGCCGGCTTTTTTATACGCCGCTCCAGGATTCCGCTCTCCGGCCGTGAGGCCGTTTTCCTTACTCAGCCTTATCGGCCTTAGCGGCGGGAGCGTCGGCTTCCGCTTCAGAAGCTTCGACTTCTTCAGTCTCGTCTTCTTCGTAATCGTCTTCAGCCGTGTCTTCCACGTCTTCAGCGGTTTCAGCGTCGGCAGCGAGCTTTTCCTCGGCGGCCTCAGCGGCGCGTTCCTTCACCTTGCGGGTGAGTTCAATCACGAGGCGCAGGGCGTCGTTCACGTCCTTCGCGGTCGGGAAGAAAGCGGCGACTTCTCTGTCGATCTTCACGATCTGACGCTTGCTGTAGTCTTCGCGATCCTGGAAGCGGCCTTCACCGAAAGCACGGGCGCGGGGACCGGTCTTCGAGCTGTAACGGTCGTCGCGGTTGAAACGCGGACGGTCGCCGCCGAAACGCGGACGGTCATCGCGGTTGAAGCGCGGACGGTCACCGCCAAAGCGGCGGTCGCCGCCTTCAAAACGGTTTTCACGGTTGAAACGGGGACGGTCTTCACCAAAACGGTCTTCGCGGTTGAAACGCGGGCGGTCATTGCCAAAGCGGTCTTCGCGATTGAAGCGCGGGCGGTCTTCACCAAAGCGGCGGTCGGAACGGTCAGAATTCCATTCGCGGCGTCCGCCAAAGCCTTCACGGTGAGAGTCACGATTTTCCCAGGGCTTACGATCCATCATTTCTATATTCCTTATTAATCAGTATGTTAATTTTTCAGTATGCTCGTCGAGCGAAATTTGAAAATTAATTATTTTTAAACTGCAGTTAAATAAATGCGCTTTTTTCGGTTGCGCGGGCTACACTATCTATAGCGGAGACCGAATTCAAAGACCGATTCAGTTACTGAAAAGCTATTTGAAAAGGTTTGCGCCATAACACTTGCTTCTATAAAAAAGGAGGTCTCACATGCTTCAGACGCCTCAGGTTGTTTTCCACGGCATTTCTCGTTCTCCAGCAGTCGAGGCTGCTATCAACGAAAAAGTTGAAGCTTTAACTAAATTCGACAGCCGCCTTGGTGCTGTCAGGGCAACGATTTCACTGGACGGACATCAGACGACCAATGAGTTCAATGTGCGCCTTGATTTCGTCACTTCCGGCAAAAACGTTGTTATTAACCGTAAGGGCACCGATGTTATTGCTGCCCTCAATGAGGCCTTCGATATAGCGGAACGTTCCATTAAGGAAGAAGCCGCGAAACTGCGTCAGCCGTAAATCACCTTAGCTGACTCAGTAGGTCAAGAGCCGTCCAATTCCGGGCGGCTCTTTTTTTACCCGGGCTCAAGTATACCTTCTCCGGATAAAACAAAGGGAGCCCATTCTTGAGCTCCCAGTGTAAATGGCGTCCCCAAGCAGATTCGAACTGCTGTACCGACCGTGAAAGGGTCGTGTCCTAGGCCTCTAGACGATGGGGACCTTTTAAATTTTGGTGGAGATAAACGGGATCGAACCGTTGACCTCTTGCATGCCATGCAAGCGCTCTCCCAGCTGAGCTATACCCCCACAGAGGATTGATATTATATGGGTGATTTTTGGAAATAGCAAGTTTTTTGAAAAATATTTTCGCCCAACCGCTTTTTTCCTTTTCCTCCCGTCTCTTAGAGAGGTTAATCTTTCGCTATGCTTTTCTCTTATCCGCGGGGCTTTCCCACTGATAAAAGATCTTCTGACACAGCGGCTGAAAAATATCAATGACACGCGTTCGTAAAAACCTGAAGGCAGACAGTCTGCCAGTCTCTTCCGCAGCAAAAATTTCCATCCGGGGCGCAAGACAGAACAATCTGAAGAATGTCTCTGTTGATTTTGATCTCGGGAAACTCACCGTTGTCACCGGTGTTTCAGGATCCGGCAAGAGTTCGCTTGTCTTCGATACGCTCTACGCCGAGGGCCAGCGCTGCTATGTCGAGACACTGAGCCCCTACGCGCGTCAGTTCCTCGACCGCATGGACCGGCCTCATGTCGATCGGATCGATGGCGTGCCGCCCGCGATCGCGATTGATCAGACAAACCCGGTGCGGACATCCCGCTCCACGGTCGGCACGATGACGGAACTGAACGATCACATCAAGCTGCTCTTCGCGAAGTGCGCGTCGCTCTACTGTCCGAAGTGCGGGAAGAAGATTGAGGAGGAGACGCCGAACTCGCTCTGGAAAAAGATCCGCGAGGCGGCCGAAGCCGCGTCGGACCCCAGGCTCATTCTTACGTTTACGTCTGTTGTGCCGAGAAAATTCGGCCTGAAAAAGGCGATCGATTCACTCTCAGCCCAGGGCTTCACCCGGATTCATAAGCAGACCGCCACCGCCTCAGGCTGGACACTCGAAGTCATGGTGGACCGGTTCCGCGCGAGCCGCGTTGAGGAAAGCCGCGCGATTGAAGCGCTCGAGCAGGCGCTTGAACGGGGCCACGGCTCAATCGCCGTGCACCCGCTGAATGATGAAGGCGAAGAGGCGGACACCTGGAAATACACCCGGGGACTCGCCTGCGCGGACTGCGGCATCAGTTTCTCCCACCCCCACCCTTCTTCCTTCAGCTTCAATTCGCCGCTTGGCGCCTGTGACACCTGCCACGGGTTCGGCCGCGTGATCGGGGTGGATTTCGGGCTCGTCATTCCGAACCCGCGGCTCAGCATCGCGGAGCACTGCGTGAAACCCTGGAGCACTCCGTCCTTTGCCGAGTGCCAGAAGGATCTTGAGCGCTACGCGAAGAAAGCCGGCATCGCGCTCGATGTGCCGTTTGAAGAGCTCCCGTCCGAAGACCGGTGGTGGATCCTTGAGGGCGATCCGGACTGGACGGGCGACTGGGATCATCAGTGGTACGGTGTCCGCCACTTTTTCGAGTGGCTGGAAACAAAGTCCTACAAGATGCATATCCGCGTGCTGCTCTCGCGCTACCGCAGCTACACGCTCTGCCCGGACTGCCACGGCGCCCGCCTGAAGCCTGAGTCGCTCTACTGGAGAGCGGGCCGGCTCTCAGACGCCGAGGCCGCACTCCTCCCGCAGGGAGAAGAGCGGAAGCTCGAGCGGTTCCGTCCGAAAGGTATGACCGTTCCGGACGCGGTGCTGAATCAGCTCCCGGGGCTCACGGTCCACGACCTGATGATGCTGCCGCTTTCACGCCTCCGCCGTTTCTTTGACAGTCTCGCCTCCGACCCGGCGCTTCCCCCTGAAGCCGCGCCGATTCTGAAAGAGATCCGATCGCGCGTCATCTTCCTCTGCGCGGTCGGTGTCTCGTACCTGTCGCTCGACCGTCAGAGCCGTACGCTTTCAGGCGGCGAAATTCAGCGCCTCAACCTCACCACGGCGCTCGGCACCTCACTCGTCAACACCCTCTTTGTTCTTGATGAGCCGTCGATCGGTCTCCACCCGCGGGATATGGACCGGATCAACGCGATCATGCGCCGCCTCACGAAGGCGGGCAATACGCTCGTCGTGGTGGAGCACGATCCTCAGGTCATGCTGAAAGCGGACCGCATTATTGATATGGGACCGGGGGCCGGCGAAAAGGGCGGCAACATCATTTTCTCGGGTTCCCCGAAAGAGATCTTCAGCGCGAAGACGCTTACCGGCGACTACCTCTCGGGACGGCGCCGCATTGCCCTCAAAGGGCAGAAACCGGTGTCAAAGAAGGCGCCTTCCATCCGCCTCACCGGGGTCACCGCGAATAATCTCCGCGATATCGATGTCTCGTTCCCGCTTCACTGCCTCACCTGCCTCACCGGCGTGTCCGGCTCCGGGAAGTCAACGCTCGCGCAGGAAGTGCTCGTCCCGGCGCTCCAGAAGCGGCTTGGTGTTCCGACTGAGGCCCCGGGGCCCTATAAGGACATCAAGGGATTTGATCTGATCGAGGGGGTCGACTTCGTTGACCAGTCCCCGATCGGGAAAACCTCCCGCTCGAACCCAGTGAGTTACGTCGGGGCCTTTGACCCGATCCGGAAACTTTTCGCCGCCACTGACACCGCCAAAATGCAGGGCTGGGGTCCGGGAACCTTCAGCTTCAATTCGGGCGACGGCCGCTGCCCCACCTGTATGGGGTCCGGATTTGAGCATGTCGAGATGCAGTTCCTCTCGGACGTTTACCTCCGCTGCCCGGACTGCAACGGACGCCGCTACCGCCCGGAAATCCTTCAGGCAAAACTTGAACGGAATGGCCGCAGCGCTTCGGTCGCTGATGTGCTCGAAATGACCGTGTCAGAGGCCTGCGATTTCTTCCGGGATGATCTCGAGGTGATTTCGCTCCTTCAGCCGCTGATCGATGTCGGTCTGGAGTATGTGCAGCTCGGGCAGCCCGTGCCGACACTCTCAGGCGGCGAAGCCCAGAGACTGAAACTCGCCGGGTTCCTCGCCGCCGCACTTGCCGAAAACGGGCGCCGGAAGCCGAAGGACGCGAAGGGCCGGCTCCTTGTCTTCGATGAGCCGACCACCGGTCTCCACTTCTCGGACGTCGAGAAACTCCTTCTCGCCATGCGGAAGCTGATTGCTGCCGGGCATTCGGTCCTCGTGATTGAACATAACCTCGACGTCATCGCGAACGCCGACTGGATCATTGATCTCGGACCGGAAGGAGGCGAGGCGGGCGGCTGCGTGGTCGCGGCCGGCACCCCGGATGACATCATGGCGGTCTCCCGCTCCTACACCGGGCAGGCGCTGATTTCCTACGAAAAAGCGGTTGAGAGCGGCACGCCTTATCAGGAGGACTTCACCTCCACCGAGATTGACGCCGAAGCCGCCCTCCCCGCCCAGGCTCATATCGCGAAGAAGGGAGAAATCTCGGTGCTCAATGCCCGGGAGCATAACCTCAAGGATCTCTCGGTCGACATCCCCCGGAACGAACTCACGGTGGTCACCGGGCTCTCCGGCTCCGGAAAGTCGACTCTCGCGTTCGATATCGTCTTTAACGAAGGTCAGAGACGCTATCTCGAGTCGCTGAACGCCTATGCCCGCTCGATTGTGCAGCCCTCGGGCCGCGCGGATGTGGACGCGGTGCTTGGCATTCCGCCGACCGTCGCTATCGAGCAGCGCACGTCGCGCGGCGGCCGGAAGTCCACCGTGTCGACGATGACAGAGCTCTATCACTTCCTTCGCCTCATCTATGTGAAGCTCGGCGTTCAGACCTGCCCGAACTGCCACGTGGAGGTACGTCCTCAGACGCCGGCCGCCATTGTGGAGGCGATCCGCAAGGCCGGAAACGGAAAGAAAGTGATGCTCCTCGCGCCGCTTGTCACGCACCGCAAGGGTATCTATACCGAACTCGCGCAGTGGGCCGTGAAGCACCACTACGACACGCTTCGGGTGGACGGGAAGATTGTCGACGCGCATCACTTCCCGAAGCTCGCCCGCTATAACGAACACAGCATCGAACTCCCGGTGGCGGAGCTTGATATCTCGGAGCGGACGCTTCCGGAACTCAAGGCTCACGTGGCAACCGCGATCACGCTCGGCAAGGGTCAGGTCGCCTCCATGATTCTGGAGGACGGCGAACCCGTAAACGATACCTTCAAGATCTGGTCCACCCGGCGCGCCTGCCCGATCTGCGGCACGAGCTTCCCGGATCCGGACCCCAGGCTCTTCTCCTATAACAGCAAGATGGGGTGGTGCCCGACGTGCTTCGGCACCGGGCTGCAGCTCTCCGGGTTTGATGCTGAGCAGACAGGGGAGGAATCCGCCTGGTCAAAGACTGAAGGTGAAGAAGAAAAGGTCTGCCCGGACTGCCACGGTCTGCGGCTCAACCCGGTCGCGCTGGCCGTCCTGTTCTGCGGGAAGAACATCAGTGAGCTCTGCCAGATGAGCGTGAAGGAGGAACTCGCGTTCTTCCACGCCCTGAAGCTCGATCCCCGGGATGAAGCGATCGCGCATGACGCGATCCGGGAAATCATTTCCCGGCTTGAGTTCCTCGATCAGGTGGGGCTTGGCTACCTTACGCTCGACCGCGCGGCGCCGACCCTTTCTGGCGGCGAAACGCAGCGTATCCGCCTCGCCTCGCAGCTCGGCTCCAACCTCCTCGGTGTCTGCTACGTGCTGGATGAGCCGACAATCGGTCTGCACCCGAAAGATAACGGCATTCTGCTGAACGCCATGGATCATCTGTCGAAGAAGGGCAACACGCTTCTTGTCGTGGAGCACGACGAAGACACGATCCGGCGCGCGGATCACGTGATTGATATCGGCCCCGGCGCCGGAAGCGAAGGCGGTCGCCTCGTCGCAGAGGGCTCGGTCGAAGACATCATGAAGTGCAAGGAATCCGTAACGGGCCGGTTCCTCGCCTCCCCTGAAATCCATAATGGCATTCCGCACCGCCCTGTGCGCCCGGGGAAGACACCCACGATTTCGGTACTCGGCGCCTCGCTCCATAACCTCCGGATCCCGAAGGTGGAGTTCCCGCTTAACCGGCTGACAGTCGTCACCGGCGTATCCGGTTCCGGAAAATCCAGTCTCTGCCGCGACCTCCTCCTTCGGAATCTCCAGGACGCGCTGCGGGCAAAGGACTCCGCTCCGGTCTGGACCGGATGCCGTGAAATCACGGGATGGGAAGCTGTGAGCCGGGTGCTGGAAGTCGATCAGACCCCGATCGGAAAGACGCCCCGCTCCTGCCCGGCGACATATGTCGGCATCTGGGATGGGATCCGGAAAATCATGGCGGAAGCGAGCCTCGCGAAAGAGCGCGGCTACACCGCGAGCCGCTTCTCCTTCAATACCAAGGGCGGCCGCTGTGAAACCTGTCTCGGCCAGGGACTGCGGACGATTGAGATGAACTTCCTGCCGGAAGTAAAGGTGCTCTGCGAAAGCTGCGGCGGCAAACGCTTCAACCCGCAGACGCTTGAGGTGCTCTGGAAGGGAAAGAGCGCCGGCGACATTCTTCAGATGCAGGTCCGCGAGGCGGTTGAGTTCTTTGCTTCCACGCCTTCTATCCAGCGGCCGCTTAAGCTGCTGGAAGAGGTGGGGCTCGGCTACCTCACGCTCGGACAGCCCTCCCCCACGCTTTCCGGCGGCGAGGCGCAGCGCCTGAAGCTCGTCACGGAGCTCTCCAAAGTGAAGGATACGGAGTACGTGTCAGAGGATGAAAACACCACCGGCACGCTCTACGTTCTTGATGAACCGACGGTCGGTCTTCATATGGCGGATATCCAGAAGCTCATCAATGTGCTTCATAAGCTCACGGACTCCGGGAACACCGTGGTCGTGATCGAGCATAACCTCGACGTGATGTCCGAGGCGGACTGGATCATCGATATCGGCCCTGAAGGCGGAACGGCGGGCGGCAAAGTGGTTGCCGCGGGAGCCCCGCTTGATGTCGCGGAAAAAGGCACCGCGACGGGTGACGCCCTGAAGGAATTTTTCGGGACGCATAAAAAAGAAGCGGCCGCGTAAAGCAGCCACCCCCTGATCCGCTTCCGCCTGATGGTCAGGCGGAGGCCGGCTTCGCCGCGGAACCTCCCGCGGCTTTTTCTTTTTCCTTCTCGGCTTTCAGGCGATCTGCTTCTTTCTGATCCTCGAGGAACGTGAGAAGCCGGGCCATATCCTCGATCGAGATCTTCTGCGTCTGATTGCTGCGGAGACGCACGTCGAGCTGCGGGAACGGCACTTCGATCCCTTCCTCGTCGAAACGCTTCAGCACATTGATCAGCACCTGCGTGCGGAGCCCCACTGTGCCGTCACCGACATTCGGCACCCAGACGCCGGCTTCGAGGTCAATCGCGCTGTCGTCCAGCTGCGTGATACCGGTCCAGCCCTTGCGGTTCTTGATCACGCGATCCGGCTTATTCGCTTCCTCATTCAGGATCTGCAGCGCCTTATTAAGGTCCGTGCCGTAGGCCACCGACACCCGGATCATGGCGATACAGACGTTATCCGTGTGGTAGTAGTTCTTCACCGAGCTCGTCACAAACGTTTCATTCGGAACGATGTTCTCAATGCCGTTCCAGTCACTCACCACGGTGTAGCGGGTATTGATTTCGGTGACGATACCCTTGAAGCCGCCGATTTCGACGAAGTCACCGATCTTGATCGAGTGATCAAGAAGAATGATGAAGCCTGAAATGTAGTTGCTCGCGATCTTCTGCAGACCAAAGCCGATACCAACACCGAGCGCGCCACCGAAGACCGAGAGCACCGTGAGATCGATACCGACTGAACTCATCGCGATCAGGATCGCGCAGACCATCAGGATCCAGCGGGCGATTCGCGAGAACACCACCTGCAGATTCGGAGCGAGCCCCTTCGTACGTTTCAGCACGCCTTCAAGAACATTCGCGATCCAGTTCGCGACGCCCAACGTGAGAAGCGCGGAGACGAGACCCGAGAAGAGCGTCCAAAGCGTGAGATTCTGAGTTCCGACCGGAATCGACTGCTCACGCATGAATTTCACGATGGTCGGCAGAATACCCGCAAATTCGAGGACAACCAGAATCCAGAACACCCAGGACACGACGGTGGCAAGACCATGCGTCACCACCTTGTCGCCCAGCATGCCCCGCAGGATGTAGAGCATGATCCGCAGGAACGCGAAGGCGTAAAGCACCATGTAGCCGAGTTCGGCGAACACGAGCACTTTGTGGTCCGGAAGGATATCCACCTCGCGGAGCGTCCAGTCGAGCATCCAGAGGAAAGAGGCGCCGATAAGCGAGAAAGACAGGTGAGACGCAATATCGATCGCGTAGGTCTTCACGCGGTCCCGCAGCCGATCGGACCCCGGTGGCGGCAGCAGCTTCTGCAGCTTCGCGTTGAAGCGTCGGGAAATAAAGAGCGACAGCAGTACCGCTACGGCAAACGCCGCAATCTGCCAGATGTAGTCCGCAGTCCAGCCTCCCTGCAGCACCTGCACAATCTGGTGAAATATCGCCTCTGTTTCGCCGATCTTCGAGATCGAGGAAGCTACCGTCATTCAGTCAATCCTTGTCGTTTTGGGGTTAAAAAATCAATTGCCGAGACATCACCGCCGTTCGACCTTGGCGATCGCCACGGCTGCGAGTATGAGTGTCACCAATATTGGTGTTATGGCCGCCATAATCGGCGGGAACGTACTCAGGATACCAATATAAGAGAACAGATTGTTCAGCGCGTAGAACGCGATGCCGATCATGACGCCCACAAAAATCTTGAGCGACACGCCTCCCGAACGGGTGCTCAGGTACGCGAACGGCATTGAGAGCGCGAGCATCACGAGAATCGAGAGCGGATAAAACACTTTCTTCCAGAAGGCGACCTCGTAGCGGCTTGTGTCTTCGTGATTCTGTTTCAAGTGATGCAGATAGGACCCAAGGTCCAGAATCGGCATGTGATCCGGATCCGCCACAATCACGGAAAGAATCCTCGGCGCGAGCGTCGTGCTGAGCACCATGCTCGGCTCCGTATGCCGGACGACCGGCTTCGGAATCGCCTTGGGATCACCTCCGAGAAGCGACGGGAAGTCAGTTACCACCGCGTCCTTCAGCACCCAGCCCTTTCCTTCCTGATAGGAACCCGAGGGCGCCTCAATCATCCGGTGAAGCTCGTTCCCGGTCGTGAATTCGTACACCCGCCAGCCGTTTGCTTCCTGCGCGGCGCCTGACTTAAGGCTCTGCACATTCACGTAACGGGACAGCACAAGTTTCTTTGAACCGTCGTAGACCTGATCGCGGGCCCAGACACCGGAGTCGTAACCCGACGCGGTGAGGGGCCGGCTGTAAATCTTCAGCTGCACTTCCTGACGGAGAGCGTCGCTCTCCGGCGCCACGAATTCGCCAAGCAGATAAGTGAAGCCAACCAGAATCAGACCGGGCACCATGAGCGAGCGCGTAAGCGAAAGCGGGCTCATGCCGGCCACACGGAGAATCGTGAATTCGGAGTTCGCGGCCCAGCGGCTCATCGTGTAAACGGCGCCGAGCAGCACACCGATCGGCATCACTTCATAGAGATGCGACGGAATGGAGAACCCGGTAATCGCCAGAGCCTGCAGCATGCCGTAGCTCGAACCGATCTTATCCACCTGGTTCACAAGGTCGAAGAAGAGGAAAAGACCGATCAGCGCCATCAGCACGAGACTCGTCGATAGGATGATCTGAGAGGTCAGATGTCGTGTAATAACCCGCATAATTTTTTCCTCACTCCATCCGATCGCGCCAGTAGCCGATTGTCAGTTCCCGCGGTAGCCAGCGCTGAAGCCAGATTCTCCGGATGAACAGGAAGGCGGTCAGAAGCAGCACGGATCCGTGAAGCGCGATCAGGCCCGACCACCATTGCCACCGTCCTTCCGTAATCCAGCTTTCCATAATGTTGATGAAGTTCAGGTAGAGAATAAAGACGAGAACCGCCACCACCACATTGAGAGACTTGCCGGCTCTCGGATTCGTGAATGACAGAGGAATGGCAAAAAGCACCAGGTTAAGCGCCATCAGCGGCCACGAGAGCCGCCAGAAGAACTGACCAAGATTCTTCGGGCTCGGGTCGTTCAGGAGATAGCTGGTCGGAAGCGAATGCGCCTTGTCAGGCGACAGAATCTGGTCCGGCTTGATATCCAGACGGATCCCATAGGTTCCGAAACCCGTCACCCGATAGGACTTGGCGTCAGGAGCGATTTCGTACCGCTTCCCATCCGTCAGCTCCACGTAGCGGTCACCTTCCTTATTGATACGGAGACGGCCTTCGGTCGACGACACAACGGTTGCTTTCCCGTTCCGATTCAGTTCAGAAACGAAGATGCCTTTGACGTTCTGCGTATCCTCGCTCACCTGCTGAATAAAGAACACACGGCGGCCGGAACTCGACTCGATGAACTGTCCGGAGGCAATACGGCTCGTGTCGTCACGCTGCGAAAACTGCGCCTTGCTCACATCCATCTGACCGCGGGCCCAGGGCGTGATCGCAAGCGCCACCACCGCAGTGAGGAGCACCACGGGAAGCGAAAAGCGAAGCACCGGACGGATCCAGGAGAGGAGCGACAGACCGCCTGACGAGAACCAGACAATCATTTCGTTCTGCTGCCAGCTGCGGATCAGCGCCATCAGAATCGCGAGGAAAAGCGACAGAGCGAGCAGAGGCGCCAAGGTTGTGAGTGACGTGTAAAGCACCATCTGGAGGATGGCCCCGGCGTCAGACTTACCGACCGCCACCTGGCTCATCACCCGCACGATGCCCACCGTAAGAACGATAGAAAACAGCACGGTAAAAACACCGCCTGCTGTATTCATGAATTCTGAGATGAGCGAGCGCCTGAAAATCATAAAAATGGATCCCAAAGCTCCCCGGCAGATGGGGAGAAAAGCGGCCATGAAAAGACAAACTTACATTTTACGGCATGAAGGAAGAATCTTTGCGGAAAGGCCTTTTTGGTTCAAAAATTCTTGCAACAGATTCTTACTAAGTTCTACTAAAATAGGGAAATTCACCAAGTGGATCTTACCCCTCAAATCCAGAAGTCTATAAAAGCAATAAGAGCAGCCTTCCACGGTGGATGCCTTTCCTGTTTATCTACTTTCGGAAAATGAAAAAATCTGACTTCGGTGTTATCGCCGTCCTCTATCTAGTAGGAATCGCGTTCCTGGTCATGACGCTTAAGCTGCCCACGGGAGCCATGCGTTATCCCCTTTTTCTCACGGTCGTCTTTCTGGCGCTGGTCTCGATTTATCTGATTCAGCAGGTCCTGCACTACATCAAGACCCGCGAGATCGTTGATGACCTGAAGCAGAAATTCCAGGACTTCCAGGCTGTCCAGTTTTTCGGCGTCTGCGCGTTCTGCGTGATTTATCTCATCCTGATTCAGAAGCTCGGCTACTACCTCTCCAGTGTGCTCCGGTGAGTGTCAAATGATCTTTCGCCGAAATTGTTCGTAAAAAAATAGGTTGCAG